>Ga0136611_10000024_pt1 | contig 82463 bp, 76 predicted proteins | sample AntDrymUQ2232306_2_FD_106645 | JGI IMG/M metagenome (GOLD analysis project Ga0136611, IMG submission 106645) | Polar desert sand microbial communities from Dry Valleys, Antarctica - metaG UQ223 (23.06) | ecosystem: Environmental > Terrestrial > Soil > Desert | place: Antarctica: Dry Valley... | reverse complement strand
GGCGGACAATTGTCCGCCTCCAACCGAAAGAGGGGAACGGTCCTTCAGATCTGTCTCCCTTACCGGCAAGGATCGGACTCATCGAGTCCTCGTAACCGGAACCCAAAAATTGCGTCCTGAGTCTACGACTTTCTGAAGGCCTAGTGAGGGCAGTTTCTGTTCGGGCGCGCCGAGGAAAGTGAAGTGCGGCAAATCCGAGACTACGGTCTGAAACCAGCCGTGTCGCGCGAGGATGGCTCGCACGGCTGCGTCGTCAAACTCTGCGACGTCGAGGGCAAGCATGGACAGATGCTGCGAGCTCCCCGGTGGAGCGACCGAGAAGATGATCGATTTGCTGAGACTTTTCGCAAAGAAAATCCCTCTCTTTTCCAATCTAAGAATTTCGGGAATCTGTTTGTCGGGCGAGAGAGAACGAATTTTCGCTGCCTCCTGACCAGTTATGCGGCCCTTTGTGACCCAGTGATTTAGTCCGGGCTCAACGCGGCTTGCCCAAAGCTCTACTGTCTTTAGATAGCTGCGCTTCGATGCGTCCGCACTGCGAGGCGTGATCGAGAGTCCCTCGCACTCGGCCTCGCTTATTGCCCTCGCCAGAGCGTCCAGCGCAGCGGGCTGCAGAGTAACGGCGATTCTAGCGACCATCTTCTTTTTCTCTCCGGCTGCTCGTTGGAAATCGGTTACGTCGGCCTCGTCCTTGAAAAAGATCCGCGCAGGAAGTTTTACGCCTTGTGCTGAAAACATCGCACCGTATTCCTTCAGGAGCAGCAACTCCGCGTCGCTCGTCGCGGCGGGCAATTTGGGGAAATTACGGCGCATAGCTTCGATCTTGGGCGTTGGCGTAGGTTTAGGGGAAAACTGGGGCAATCCGCTTGAGTTTTTCTGAGCAGCAACTCCGGCAGCACAGATCGCGAACACGGATAAAACTAAACCGATCGAGTTGCTGAGTCGCATCAATATTCGAGCAGAGTATAGCAAAGACGCGGAAAAGGGCGAATCCGTATTTGTTCGGACTCGCCCTTTTGTTTAAGGCTTTTTAGGTGCAGGCGTCGGAGGCGGCTTATTGCCCGGGTTGACGACCGGCGGATTTTTTGGAGGCTTTTTGTCCTGCCCCTGAGCGAACAGGCACGGCGCCGCGACCAGCATCGCTGCCAAACCAACCGCAAATATGAATTTCCTGATAACTCTCATCACTAGTTTCTCCCTCTCGTTTTCTAAACGCTCCAAAGGGGAAAGAGGGGAAGTGCGTCCGCCTGAATTAAAGCAAGATCAGTGCCACGGACAAGTCTATGACGCTATTACTAAGTAAATCGTTGGAATCGTAAAAAGGCGTGCTCCGGCCGGACTTACATAACTTTACAATTTCGGCTAGTTCTATACGAAATCGTGAAAAGCCCGACGTTCTCGCGATTTTCGTCGCCGGACTACATAATAGCTTTGTGGCTGAGGAAAACAATAATTACGACCGCCTGCGGGCGGTCCTCGTGCTTGTCGCAACGGCGGCGGTGATCATTTTTAATGCTCTTGCGGCGAGCGGCCGTCTCTTCGGCGTCGACACAGGCGACGTCTCCAATCGATATCCGACGGTGATCACGCCCGCCGGCTATGCCTTCTCGATTTGGTCGCTCATCTATCTTGGCCTTGTCGCATTCAGCATCTATCAGTTATTGCCTGTGCAGCTCGCAAAGTTTCGCGGCGTTCGGACGATGTACTTACTGAGTTGTGTCTTTAACTGCGCATGGTTGTTCGCATGGCACCAACTCGAGATTGGCATCAGTGCGTTGCTGATCCTGGGACTCCTCGGAACGCTCGCATACGTAAATGTGAAGCTGCGTTCAATGGACAGCGGACTTGCCCTAATAATAGCCAAAGCAACATTCGGCATCTATTTCGGTTGGGTGACGGCTGCGTCATTTGTAAATCTGCTGGTCTATCTTAAATCTGCCGGCGTCACGATGTCGCCCACCGCGTGGAATATCTACGGCATCGCCGTGATCGCCCTCCTGCTGATAGCATCGCTGATTGTCCGTGTGACGCTGCGTAATTTCCTATATCCGGTTGCCATTGCGTGGGCCTTAACAGCTATCGCGATACAGCAGAGCGGCAACACGGCCGTCATTCTCGCAGGGGCGATCGCCGTCATTCTCTGCCTCGTCCTCGCGCTGAGCTTCGTCATGGACCTGAGGCACACGCGGCAATGAACGAAGGGAAGATTTGCGTTTCAATACGCGTAGAATCGCTGGAATCCCTCGGCAAAAGCGTAGAAGAGGCCCAGGACATCGCGGATGTCATCGAGCTGCGCCTAGACTATTATCCGGGCGATCCATTGTCGGTAATTCCACAACTGCCGCCGTCTAGAAAGCCTTTCCTGCTAACGTTGCGGCCTCGTGAACAAGGCGGTGCTCGCGAGATAAGTAGGGAAGAGAGGTTGCGATTCTGGAACGGGATCGGGGCGCGCCGGGAAGGCCTCCTTGTGGATGTCGAGCACGACCTCGATGTCGACGGTGCGGACATAGTCTCGTATCACAACTTCGAAAGGGTTCCCGCCAATCTCGATTCGATCTACGAGAGGCTACGCTCAAAGTCCGAGACGGCAGCCCTCAAGATCGCCTGCACCGTGTCGCAGCCGACCGATGCCATACCGCTCTGGCGACTCCTCGAACGGGCCCAGTCTGACGGAGTCAGGATAATTCCAATTGCGATGGGAGATGCAAGCGAATGGACGCGAATCCTCGGCCTGGCCCACGGTGCCTCGATTACGTATGCAGCCCTCGATTACGGGAATGCGACTGCCGCAGGACAACTGACCGCACGTGAACTAATCGGGCGCTATCGAGTCAAAGAGATCACTCGGAAGACTCGCGTTTACGCTGTCATCGGCGATCCCATTTCGCATTCGCTCTCGCCGGTAATTCAGAATGCGGCGTTTAAGGCCATCGATGAGGATGCAGTGTTCGTTCGGATTCCCGTGAGTGATCTCGATGAATTTATGCGCCGCATGGTGCGAAAGGACACGCGCGAGGTCGATCTAAATTTCGCCGGTTTCGCGGTCACGATGCCTCATAAACGGGCCCTCGCCGCCTATCTCGACGAGATCGACGATGTCGCCGGAGAAATCGGATCCGTAAACACAGTCTCAATCGATGATGGCGTTCTGAAGGGTTACAATACCGATGTGAGGGGCTTTTTAGAACCGTTAAAGGAACGCCTCGGCGACTTGCAAGGCTGCCGGGTCGCGATCCTCGGCGCGGGCGGAGCCGCTCGTTCCTGCGTATACGGCTTGGATAGGGAAGGTGCGGCCGTAACGATCTTCGCACGCGACCTGGGAGAGGCAGGGAAATTGGCGCGACAATTCGGCGCAAGCGGCCGGCAGTTTGCGTCGGAGAGTACGGACAACTCGTTCAAGGATTTTGATCTCTTGGTTAATGCGACTCCGATAGGAATGTCGGGACTAGGGGAGCGTATCGCTTCCACGCTGCAACTCTCAAATCTGAAACTTGTTTACGACCTTGTAACAAGCGGCGAGGACACAGGGCTGATTGCGGAAGCGAAGAAGTCCGGCGTAGCGACAATCTCGGGAATCGAGATGCTGCTCGCGCAGGGCGCGGCACAACTTGAGATTTGGACTGGCGGCGAGGCCCCGAGAAAAGCCATGGCCGACGCACTTGCCGAACTATGAAAATCGAAGCTTTAAATTGTCCAAACTGCGTCGCCGCAGCTTCGAGTGATCTTTTTGACTAGATGGACGATCGGTACAGCAGGCAAATTTTGTTTTCGCCGATCGGCACAAAAGGGCAGGAAAAATTGCTCTCGTCGCGCGTGCTGATTGTCGGGTGCGGAGCGCTTGGCTCGTCGCATTCCGAGATGCTCGCACGAGCGGGAGTCGGAAGTCTTCGTATTGTTGATCGCGACTTTGTAGAGTTTTCAAACCTGCAGCGGCAGACGCTTTTTTCCGAGGGCGATGCAGAGAATCGTTTGCCAAAAGCAGTTGCCGCAAGGAATCGCCTTGCCGAGGTCAATCCGAGCATCAATGTCGAAGCGATCGTCGCTGATATCAATGCCTCAAATATCGAATCACTCGTAAAAGATTGCGACCTCGTAATCGACGGCAGCGATAATTTTCAGCTTCGTTATCTCGTCAATGACGCCTGTGTAAAACATTCTATTCCCTGGGTTTATGGGGCGGCGGTGTCGAGTTATGGATCGACGATGACGATCATCCCAAGAGAGACGCCTTGCCTGCGATGCGTGTTTGAGGAGATGCCGGAAACGGGCTCGTCGCCGACTTGCGACACGGCGGGCGTCATCATGCCGATCGTCGCGGCCGTTTCCGCAATTCAAGTTTCAGAGGCAATAAAACTGCTTGTCGATGATAGAGATTTGCTGCATAAAACCTTGATGCAAATCGATGTCTGGACAAACGAGCGACACGCGATAAAGCTCGGCGAAGCGAATCCCGATTGTCCCGCGTGCGTGCAAGATAAGTTTGAATTCCTCGATGCTGCGAACGTCGATTCGTCGGCGATTCTGTGTGGCCGAGATGCTGTCCAGATTTCGCCGTCGCGGCGTACGGAAATCGACCTTACCTTGTTCGCGACACGCCTGCGGTCGGTCGGCGACGTAACGCATAATGAGTATCTCGTACGATTTTTTTCGGGTGAGAATGAGGTAACGGTTTTTCGCGACGGCCGTGCGATTATCAAGGGCACGGACGACATCTCGGTGGGCCGCTCGATCTACGCGAGGTTTGTTGGCGCATGAGCTCGGCAGATAGAAAACACATCGTGATTATCGGCGGCGGCTTTGGCGGTCTTTGGGCGGCGCGTGCTCTCGGCGAAACAAACGTCAACGTCACGCTGATAGACAAGAAGAATCACCACACCTTCCAGCCGCTGCTCTATCAGGTTGCGACCGCCGTGCTATCGCCGGGCGAAATCGCGCAGCCTATTCGCAGGATTCTGCATTGGGCCGAGAATATCGAAGTAATACTCGGTGAGGTCGTCGATTTTGACCGGACTACTCGCGAGGCGGTGCTGCGAGACGGCTCGCGGTTTCCGTTCGACTACCTAATTGTGGCCGCTGGCGCACGGCATTCTTATTTTGGCCATGGGGAATGGGAAGCCGATGCACCCGGGCTGAAAACAATCGAGGATGCGGTCGATATTCGCCGCCGCATTTTGCTTGCGTTTGAAAACGCAGAACGCGACGCATACCTGTCAGGTGTCGACCGCCCGCTGCATTTTGTGATCATCGGCGGCGGGCCGACAGGAGTCGAGCTTGCGGGTGCGATCGCGGACATCGCACGAAAGGCACTCGCAAAAGATTTTCGCGCAATTGACACGCGAACGGCACGGGTCACGCTATTCGAGGGATCCGATAAGATTCTCAGTTCGTTCGGTAAGGACCTTTCCGAGAGCGCCAGATCGCAGCTTGAGTCGCTCGGCGTGGACGTTCGTCTCAACAGTTTCGTTACAGAGGTTGAGAAGCGCCGTATCAAAGTCGCTGACGAGTGGATAGATTCCGACGTCGTCCTATGGGCGACGGGCGTTGCGGCTTCGCCTCTCGGCAAGACGCTGGGCGTAGAGACGGATAAGGCCGGCCGCGTTTTCGTCGAGCCGGATCTTTCTATCCCGGGCGATCCGAATATTTTTGTGATCGGCGACATGGCGTCGATGATGCAAGATGGCGAAAGCGTGCCGGGTGTGAGCCCGGCGGCGATGCAGATGGGTGAGGCCACAGCAAAGAATATTCTTCGCGATCTCGGCGGCCAGCCTCGGCAAACTTTCCGCTACGTCGATCGTGGAACGATGGCGACAATCGGCCGTCGCCGCGCGATCGCAGACATCAAGGGATGGAAGTTTCGCGGCCTCATTGCATGGCTGATGTGGCTGTTTTTGCACGTATTTTTTCTTATCGGCTTTCGCAATCGATTCGCCGTTTTATTCGAATGGTTCTGGGCGTATCTCACCCGCGAACGCAGTGCCCGCCTTATCACCGGGGATGCAGACGAGCTCAGCGTGGGGCCAAAACAAACGCCAAAGGGATAGTAAGTTGATCTCCTAACTCACATGAAACTAGTCATTTTCTTCGCAGCCCTCGCCCTTACATTTGTCCATTCGGGGGCCGCGACCGAGCCGCAAATCTGGTCCGTCAACACCCGTGCCGACTTCGCTAAGGGCGACGCACGCGGCGTGAGCCTTGACCACAACGGAACCCTCACTCTTGCCCCAAAACTGGTCGAGGTTTTCAAAACGGGACAGCCGTACATCTGGTCGAGTGCTCTCGACAGCGCGGGCAATGTCTATCTCGCAACGGGCGGTGATGGCAAAGTGTTTAAGGTTTCGGCGGCTGGAGTCGGTGCGTTGTTTGCGGATTTTGCAGAGATAAATGTCTCTGCCATCGCCGTGAGCCGCAGTGGAGATGTCTTTGCCGCGACATCGCCAGACGGAAAAGTTTACAAGATCGATCCGACAGGCAAGGCTTCGGTCTATTTCGAGCCGAAGGAAAAGTATATCTGGTCGCTCGTCGTTGAATCTGACGGCACGCTAGCGGTCGGAACGGGCGATGCGGGAAAGATCTATCGCGTTAAGGCTGCGAATGCTGCCCCCGAGACCTCGTTGCTCTTCGACACCAGCGAAACGCACATCATTTCGCTAGCAACCGATACCCGCGGCAATCTTTTTGCAGGTACTGATTCGAATGGCCTCGTGATGCGATTTGGCAGCGACGGCAAGCCTTTCGGGCTCGTCGACTCGTCGCTTCGCGAAGTTCACGATCTTGCCGTCGCGCCGGACGGAACGGTTTACGCCCTTGTGCTTGGTGAGTCCGTCGCAGTCCCGAAACCGGATCCAGCCGCAACGCCGACGCCTGAAAGTCGCACCGTCTCGCTCGATCGGCCAAACGCCGCTAATCCCGAGCCTGCTCCTAAGAGCCGCCACGATCTGACCAACGCAAAGGCCGCCGTCTATCGCCTCGCATCAGACGGCGCTGTCGATCTGATCTGGGCGTCCACGACGATCACGCCCTTTTCAATTCACATGAATGGAAATGACGGCGTGCTGCTCGGCACATCGGATCGGGGTCGAATTTACTCCGTCACAAACGACGGTCGCGAGCAGCTGTTGCTGCAGACCGAGGCGCAGCAGATCTCGACGATCGCGGGTGACGGTCGATCTCTGTTTGCGACGTCGAGCAATCAGGGTTCACTCTATCGAATCGGTCCGGAGACGCTTAGCGAAGGAATCTACGAATCCGCCGTGCTCGATGCAAAGTCGACCGCATCGTGGGGGCGAATCTGGTGGCGATCGAGTGGCGCCGTCACCATTCAAACTCGCACGGGCAATACCGAAAAAGCGGATGAAACGTGGAGCGCATGGAGCACCGCAATCACGGATCAACGCGGAGCACAGGTGGCGAGTCCGCGTTCGCGCTACGTTCAATGGCGAGCGGTTTTCAAAACCGGTGCCACGCCGCCCAGCCTTAATGAGGTGAACGTTTCATTCGCCGCCCGAAATATTGCACCGGAAATTTTGTCGATTCAGATCTTGCCGACAAATGTCGGTCTCGTGCCAAATCCTCCGCAGCAGATCGATCCTAACATCGAGCTCTCGGGGCTCAATACTGCGACATTCGGCATCCCAAACGTTAACGCCCCGCCGCGTCGCGTCTATCAGCGCGGAGCGACTTCGCTGCAGTGGATTGCCGATGATCGCAATGACGACCGACTCGAGTTCGACGTCCTATACCGACAGGTTGGCGATGCGTCGTTCAAAACACTGAGGTCGGGTCTCACGGACAATTTTTTTGTTATCGACGGACAGGCTCTCGCCGACGGCCGATACATTTTCCAGATCGTCGCGAGTGATGCCCCTTCGAATCCAGCGTCAACTGCCCTGACAGGAAATAGAATCAGCGAGCCTGTCGATATCGATAATGCCGCGCCGATCGTCGTTTCCGCTTCCGCTCCGCAGATCTCGGGCGACCGGGCGCGAGTCGTATTCGACGCGACCGACGCCGCGAGCTACATCGTCCGTGCCGAATACAGCGTTAACGGCGGCGAGTGGAAGACGATCTTTCCCGACGACGGTATTTCAGATTCGCCGACGGAGCGCTACACGATCGACGTACCGATGACGGCTCCCGGCGAATACGCGGTTACGCTGCGTGTTTTTGATGTGAATAGAAACTCGGGAAATGCGCGCTTCGTCGCGCGACGATAGCTATTGCTTCGGCAATGTCATCGTCTTACCTTCGGTGTCCATCTCAAGGTGACGAGTCGTGTTGTCGGTGACGCTGGGCGGGACGAGATCGCCGGTTTTGTAGCGAGATTCCGGGGAGACCCAAGTTGTTTGCGAAGGAGGCAGAGAAGCGTTCTGAGTCTGCGCCAACGGCTGCGGCGAGATGCCTCCGACGTATCCGACTGCCTCGTGCTTCTTAAGCTGAATATACTGCGCAATACCGGCGCCCATCATCGTGAACGCGGGGATCAAGAGCCAGAACCACCAGTTTCGTCCGCCTGCATAATCGGTCGCGCCGAGCACAATCGAGATCACCAAAAACGCAAAGCCGGTCCCGAATTTTGTCATCAGGCTTTCCCACGTAATCGGCTTCCCACTCTTGCAGACGGGCGCTGACGAAACCAGGGCCGGAGCGGCGGCGGTCATCACGAGTGTATTCCCGCAGCCTCGGCAGAATTTGCCGTCGTTTGGATTGTCGTTACCGCATTTTGGACAGAACATAAAATCACTCCACACCGCTCGACCGCTGACGTTTTGCTTCGAAGAGTATTACGCCCGCAGCCACGGATACGTTCAGGGAATCTATTTTTCCATACATCGGAACTTTTACCAATAGATCGCAGTTGTCTGCGACCAGGCGATGCAGGCCGCTGCCCTCCGATCCGAGAACGAGCGCGGTCGGCTGCCGCCAATCCCAATCGTAAATGGTTGTTGTCGCATCGCCGCTGGCCCCGACGACCCATATATTGCGTGCTTTTAGATCTTCGATGAGGCGGTTGAGATTATTTACCTTGGCAACTTTGACGTGCTCGATCGCTCCTGCCGAGGATTTAGCTACAGTCTCGGTCAGCCCAACTGCGCGTCGCTCAGGAATGATGACACCATCGGCTCCGGCACACTCGACGGCGCGAAGAATCGCCCCGAGATTTCGCGGGTCCTCGACGCCATCGAGTATGAGAATCAGCGGATTTTCTGAGGCATCTATAACGTCTTCTATTTCGGCGTATGCGGAGGCCGACGTGAATGCAACGACGCCTTGATGATTCGCACCACGATCGAGGTCGCGCTCGAGACGTTCGCGTGCGACGCGCGCGAAGGGAATCGACTGCTCACGACACAGGTCAGTAATTTCCGCGAGGCGATGCTCGCGTGCTCCATCCGCGATTGCGACGCGCTCGACCTTTCTCGAATCCGATCGCAACGCCTCGAGTACCGGCGCCAGCCCGTAAACGACGGTCGCCGTACTCTCTCGAGGCTCGGTTCGAGAGTGAGCGTCGCGAGGCCGTTTGCGGATAGCCTTATTTTCTACAGGACGTGCCATTGAGTCGGGAAAATCGTGTGAACTGTTCCTGATTCGACGTGATTGCAGCCTTAGCAAAGCCCGACTTTCCAAAACGAACGCTTTTCTGGCCGAGCGAATCGGTCCGAGCTCCAACGGGCCACACCTCATCGAGCAAGGGACGCACCAGGGAATAATCGGAAACACTCTCGCATTCAAACAGGCCGCTGCGAGCCATCCACGCAAAATTTTATCACCTGATACGAATTTCTGCTTGACCGCCGCGATTGGCATCTGCAAACTGTAAATGGCACATTTCACGAGAGTTGCGACGGTCAGGCGAAGGTCAGTATTTGATACAGCTATTATCAAGGGGGATCGAAAGATCGAATTTTTTAGAAAGACATTTCAGTTCGCCCGCCTGCAACAACAAAGATCACGCGATCCGTGCCATTAACAAAATCTGTTTTTTGAGGTGACGGACAAATGAATTTCGATACGACGACCAGCTCGTCCTGGCAGTTTGGACATCGCGGTCGTGTAGCTGTTTTTATCGACGGTAATAATCTTTTTCACGCCGCTCGCACACACGCGATCGACATCGATTACAACAAGCTGCTTCGCGTCCTTCTCGGTGACGGCCGCTTGCTCCGGGCATTCTTTTACACGGGCGTAGATGCGGGTGCAGAGCGGCAGCAGGGGTTTTTGCTTTGGATGCGGCGCAACGGGTTTCGCGTCATTCACAAGGAGCTCAAGACCTTTAACGACGGAACACGAAAGGCGAATCTCGACGTCGAGATCGCGGTAGATATGCTGAGCCTCTCGGGGCAGTACGACACAGCCGTTCTCGTCTCTGGCGACGAAGATTTTGTATACGCAGTCAACGCCGTTGCTTACAAGGGCTGCCGTGTCGAGGTGGCCGGCTTTCGCTCGAACACCGCGCCGAGATTGATTGATGTAGCCGATTTTTTTATCGATCTGGGCGATATCGCCGACCTCATCCGCAAGGATGCTTCGCAGCAGCACGGCTTCGAGGTTCCGTCATTCGTCCCGCCCGGCGAGAACGCAGAGCCGCCGCGTGCGAACGGCCACTCAAATGCGACTATACATTCGACGGACGACGCGTCCCGCAGACGATGAAAACCTTTACGATAGACGAAGCGAATGCCGCCCTCGCTATCGTCGTGCCTAAGCTCGAAGAGATCCGCAAACTCTACGCGTATCTCGGCGGAATGCGCGACGATGCCCGATCCGCTGCGGCCGTCTCGCATCTTGGCGGGGGAATGGTCGGCGGCACGCCCTATGTGAATACGCTCTACAAGGTCGGGAAGTTGACGACGCAGATCGGTGAGATGGGCGTGGAGCTAAAGGACTATACCCGTGGACTGATTGATTTCCCGTATCTCCGAAACGGCCGCACTGTCTATCTCTGTTGGCAGATCGGCGACGGCGACGAGGTCGAATGGTGGCACGAGACCGACGGAGGTTTTGCCGGTAGGGAGCGCCTCTAACGGCTTAAGCGCTTCGCGCTAACTTATCCACAAGTCTCACCCAAAACTTTTTTTCAAAGTCATTCATTCTCTGCGCTTTACTGTTGACCGATTAAAGTTGTGTCTGATATGATCGCTAACGTTCACGGCGATTCTCGCTCAAACAATTACAACCAGTCTCCTGACGTAGCCCAGAGCTTATGAAATGCCAGGTTTGTGATCGCGACCATGGAACGCTCCTGTCCATCTGCCCCGCGTGCGGAGCAATGATGAATGACACCGTCCGCGAAGATCTCGCACCGAAGGTGACGCCTTCCGGCAATTTGCGTCCCCCGATATTACCGCCACTACCGGTGAACGCGGTCGCGCCGACTAAGAATCCCTATCGCGTACCGCCGCCTGCGATGGCATCGTTACACACACCCTCGGTCGTGCTGGCACCGTCGCCCAAACCGCTGAAAGCCGTTACCGCGCCGCTTCGAAATCCGAAGACCAGCCAGACGCTCGTCGAATTTCAGACAAAGAGTGCTCCAGTTCCCGAGTGGCGACTGCAGATGCAGAACGCCGTCAGGGCAAGGCAAGGGGCAGGCTCACTCACCAGTGCAGTTGCGACGGCACCGGCACCCGTCGCTAGAACTGTCCAGGAGGCGCCCGAAGCCGACCTCGATAATACGGGCCTCGACGAACTGATGGACCCGAGGCTCGGTAGCGCACTCAAACGAATCGCTGAATCGCGGGCCTCATTTGCCGCTACTCCGGCAAAGCCTGCCGAACAGCGAACTGCCGCGAGGCCGGCTGCGAGCTCCCCGCTCAAGAATTTTCCTTTCGACGTAGTCGAGCGAAACACCGACCCGCCGGTCAATAACGCCGAGCTTCGTGCCTCCGCTACCTCGCTGCCGAAGCCGACACTCGTCGCGCCGATCAAGCTCGACACTAGCAGGCTGCCGAAAATGGACGTACCGCTCTTGCCGGTCGAGGAATCGAATGAAATAGGTAAATCGGAGTCGATGATAATCAAATCGACCGGCGATCTCGATAACCGGAAGCGCATATTTATTGCTGCTGAGAAACCGCTTGACCGAATAGTCGAGCAGGAGACAGACGATGATGAGATCGAGGATCTCGCACCGATCGGTCTGCGATTCAATTCGGGATTCTTCGACCTGATTATGTGCACCGTTGCGACCATGATCCTGCTGTCGCCTTTTGCGTTCTCGAACCGCGAATGGTTTTCACTGTCGTCGCTTCTGGTTTTTGCGGGAGTTCTCGGCCTGACGACATTTGTTTATTGCACGCTCGCCGTAGGCTTTTACGGACGCACACTTGGGATGAAGATTTTCTCTCTCGAGGTAGTCGACGCAGAGGAGAATGAGTACCCAACCCTTGCCCAGGCTGCGGCGAGCTCCGGTCTATACCTCGCCTCGCTGCTTTTCCTCGGAGTAGGTTTTATTGCGGTATTGTTTAACGAGGAAGGGCGAGCGATGCACGACCTGCTATCGGGAACTATCGTGGTCCGACAGTTCTGATACCGCAGCCCGGCCCGTAAAATCCTGAGTCCGCACTCGCTTGAAAGGGTGCGGACTTTGTATTTTGTTTCTATGAATCGCGAGGAGCTTTTACAAGTCGGCGAGGAGATTCGAACCGAGCTTGTCGGTCGCCGCTTCGGCCGCATCTTCGCACTGTCGCGCGATGCCTTCGTGATCGATTTTCATCCGCACGCAGGCAAGTATCTGTTAATCGAGACCGGACAAAAACGCCGCCGAGCTCATCTGATCCGGCGCCGGCTGAAGGAGCTCGAACGCGTCGCTACTAATCCCTCGCCGTTCGTGTTGCGGCTTAGGGAAACTCTCTCTAATCAGGCGCTGACCGCTGTCGTATCGACGGGCTCGAGCATCCAGCTCCAATTTGAGAGCGGCGGTTCAATCGTTGTCGCACTCGAAAGACGTGCGCGAAATGTGCTGCTGTTATCGGCCGGAGCCGTGATCGACGCCGCACTTTTCCAAGACGACCATACGAGCCACAGGATAGGAGATCGCGTGTCTGCATCGGCTGAGGATGATCTCGCCGAGCTCCCAACCGTTACTCCAACCGCCGAAGAGTCTATATCCGACGCGCTCGATCGTTACTACACCGAGAGTGAGTCTGCCGACGACTTCGAAAAGCTGGCCGCCGCAGCCAAGCGAAAAGTATCGGGCGAGATCGCAAAGCTTAGAAAGCTGCTCAAAAATCTCGCCCTCGACATCGAGCGGCACGGCGATGCTGAGAACTGGAAGCGTTTCGGCGACCTGCTCCTCGCTAATGTAGCTACGGCGCGTCGGGACGGCGACGCCATATCAGTGACAGATTTTTTTGACGCCGAGACGCCGCAAATTGTGATCGAAGGCGACCGAAACAAGGAGATTCCCGAGATCGCCGAATCGTATTTTCGCAAATATACAAAGGCACGAAATGCGGCAGCGGTGATAAAAGAGCGTATCGGGATCATCGACAGGGAGATCCTTAAGTTGGACGAACGCCTGATGGAGGTCGAAAGGGCGATTGAGCGACGCGATGCGGACTATCTCTCCGTTGCGACAGGAGACAAACGAAAAGTACCGGAGTCGAAACCGAAGAAGACCGATGCGGAGATCAAGGGCGTTCGACGATTTATTTCAACAGATGGTTTTGAAATTCTTGTCGGGAAAAAGGCCACGGATAACGACTATCTGTCGTTTCGTATCGCAAAATCCAGTGACCTTTGGATGCACGCGGCCGACTATCCCGGATCGCACGTCGTGGTCAGAAATCCCAATAAAAAAGAAATCCCGCAGCGAACATTATTAGAGGCCGCCGAGCTCGCCGCGTTTTACAGCAGCGGAAAAAAGCAAACAAGGGCCGCGGTGAACTACACACTTAAGAAACACATAAATAAGCCCCGACGAAGTGCGCCGGGGCTCGTTAGCCTTTCGAGTTTTAAGACGATCCTTGTAGAGCCAAAGATACGGCTCAAGAGCGAGACGTGATCAACCCTCGTTGACGACTCGGTCAACGGTGTCTTTCATCTGCGCGATGATCGCTCCTCCGCCGCCTTTGAATACGCCGCGGATGCGCCCTTCGCGATCAATAACGATCGTGATCGGAACGCCTGAGAACTGAGCGTACTTGAAATATTCTGTCGACAGTTCCTGCGGTATGCGCGAGATCGCGTAATTCATCTTGTAGCGCTCTGCAAAGGTTTTCACTTCCGGCACTGCCTGCTGCTCACCATCGTTGTCGACTACGTGGAGGCCGATCACCTGAAAATTGTTGTCCTTGTATTTCTCCTGCATCGCGACGAGCTCAGGAATCTCCTGTCTACAGGGTCCGCACCACGTCGCCCATAAATTCACGAGAACTACATTTCCTTTCTTGTCGGAGATTCTGGTCTGCTCTCCGTCGAGAAGCTCAAACTGCGCGTTGGCGATTCCGCTCGGCGCCGGCGGATAGTTTGCCGGTGCGCCGGCCGCTGGACTTGCTGAATTACTGACCTTCGATTGGGCGGCGGGTGCGCTGGTGTTCCCAGTGTTCGAGCATCCAATGAAGAAAGCGGCGAGAGCAAAGGCCGCGACAACTGCAAAATTCCTTTTCATAAACGAAATAATAACAAAGGCGAACACGCGACCGTTAGCAGGGCAACCGTCGCTGACCTTCGCCTTCGCTTTTTCCAGTAAATGCGATACCATTTCGCGAGTTTCCGAATACAACTTCATATGCTTTTTCTCATGCGAAGTGCCGCGGTCTACGGTATCGACGCTCTCATCGTGGACATCGAGGTCAATCTGCGCCCTGCGAGCGGAGATAATGACCAGACGCCAAATATCACGATCGTCGGTCTGCCCGATACCGCTGTACGCGAGTCGCGTGAACGCATCCGCGCGGCCATAACTAACAGCAAATTCTTTTTCCCGCTCGACAAAGCGACCATCAACCTTGCGCCGGCCGATCTGCGGAAAGAAGGCGCGAGTTTTGACCTGCCGATCGCGCTCGGCATCCTCGGCGCTAATGGAGATTTAACGGCCGAAAACACGATCAATAGCACGATGGCCATAGGCGAGCTTTCGCTCGATGGCCGCGTCAGATCTGTGCGGGGAGCTCTCTCGATCGCGCTCGCGGCACGCGAAAACAAAATACAAAACCTGCTCGTTCCAGAGGAAAATGCGACCGAGGCCGCGGTCGTTCAGGGTGTCGATGTTTATCCGATAAGTAACCTACGCCAAGCGGCGGAACTTATCCTCGATCTCGATGCCGGGCGAGCAACTACGACTAGAAAAGTGGTGCTCGACCTTGCCGACCTGCGGAGCCGCGAGTCGCAATATTCCATTGACTTTTCTGACGTTCGCGGACAGCAAAGCGCAAAACGCGCTCTCGAGATCGCGAGTTCGGGCGGCCACAACATCCTTTTTATTGGCCCGCCGGGCTCAGGCAAGACAATGCTCGCTAAGCGTTTCCCAACGATCCTGCCGCCGCTCGAGTTCGAAGAGGCCCTCGAGATCACAAGGATTCATTCCGTCGCGGGCCTTACCGGCTCGTCCGGTCTCGTGACGGAACGTCCATTCAAATCGCCCCATCACACCGTCTCGCAAGCGGGGCTAATCGGCGGCGGATCGATTCCAAAACCGGGCGAGGTTTCGCTCGCTCATAATGGCGTCCTCTTCCTCGACGAGTTGCCGGAATTTGACCGAAGTGTTCTCGAGGTTCTCCGTCAGCCGCTGGAAGACAAAAATGTCACGATTTCCCGAGCGGCGACGTCGCTTACATTCCCGGCGGATTTCACGATGGTCGCGTCGATGAATCCTTGCCCGTGTGGTTATTTCGGCAGTGCGCGCGAGTGCAAATGTTCCTTCGCGCAGATTCAGCGATACGTTGGCAAGATTTCCGGACCGCTAATGGACCGGATAGATATTCACATTGACGTGCCGGCGGTAAAGTTTGACGAGCTTCGCGGGAGGAATGTTTCGGCGGGCGAACCATCGAGCGAGATCAGGAAAAGGGTGATGGCCGCGCGAACGATACAGCTCGACCGGTTTCAGGGAAAGTCCTTCTCTAATTCTGCGATGACACCCAAACAGATCCGCGAACATTGCGCCCTCGATGCCGAGAGCGAAGCTCTGCTGGAAAAAGCGATGCAGCGCCAGGGTCTCTCGGCCCGCGCCCACGACCGCATCCTAAAAGTCTCTCGCACCATCGCCGACCTCGCCTCAGCTCCTGACATCACGCCCGAACACCTCAGCGAAGCAATCAACTACCGATCCCTCGACCGCAATTACTGGGCCTGAGGTTCCGCCGGGCCCGCGTGCCTGCACTGCCAAATCCGACTTGACCGCTGACGCGCCAGTGGACTCGCGACTGTTCGTTTGCGAGAATTAGGGAATTGTCCGGTGATCCGGAAGTTCGCTCATGAAATCTGCAAATCTCATTGGTTTCGACAAGATTCCGCAGACAATTCCTCACTTCTGTTTTGAATCGTTTCGACGGCATAACAAGCGCGATGCGCTGGCCTTTAAGGTAGAGGATGTTTGGACGTATCTGAACGGCACTGAGGCGATAGAGCGCGTTCGCCGCATTGCGCTTGGTCTCGCGGCGCTTGGGGTAAAAGCGGGCGATCGGATCGCGATCATCTCGGAGAATCGGCCGGAGTGGTCGCTCGTCGATCTCGCGATTTTGAGCCTGCGTGCGGTAAACGTGCCGATCTACACGACCCAGGCTGTCGAACAGATTCGATACATCCTCGAAAACTCCGGTGCGAAGATGCTCTTCGTCTCCGGTGCAAAGCTCTGGAAGCACGCCGAGAATGCGATCGCGAGTGTCGAGGGTTTAGAGCGTTTGATCTTCTTCGACGCGGATGGACGGCCGGAAGGGAATTCTCGGGCCACGACACTCGCCGATGTCGAAGCCAAGGCGGCCGAGCAGGAAAAGATCGACGCAGATGTATTCGACAATTCGCTCGCGGCGATCGAGCCGAAAGATCTCGCGACGATCATCTACACATCGGGGACGACCGGCGAGCCGAAAGGCGTGATGCTCTCGCACGAGAATTTTGTCTCGAACATTATCTCCGTCTCGCAATGTCTGCCGATCCGCTCGACCGATCGATCGCTCGCCGTTCTGCCGCTCTCGCACATTTTTGAGCGAACGGTTTTTTACGTGCTCTGCGCGAATGGCGTCTCGATCCACTACTGTGCCGCGTTCGACCAGATCGCTGCTCACCTGCAGGAAGTGAAGCCGACGATCATGACCGCAGTGCCGCGGCTGTTCGAGCAGGTGTATCACAAGATCGTAAAGAAAGGGAAAGCTGCAGGCGGGTGGCGAACACGGCTTTTTGAGTGGTCACTTGGCGTCGGTCAGGAATACTGGGCTGCGAAGGACACGCTCAGTAGCATATCGCCCGCTATCGCCGCGAAGCACGCGATTGCAAATCGACTCGTATTCTCAAAATGGCGTGCGGGCGTCGGCGGCGAGCTTCGATTCTTTGTCTCGGGCGGTGCTCCGCTGTCTAAGAAATTATCCTACGCGTTTTGGGCGGCGGGCGTGCCGATCCTCCAAGGCTACGGGATGACCGAGGCGTGCGTCGCGTCCTCCAACCGGCCCGATGATAACAAGGTCGGCTCGATCGGCCGCCCTTTCACGGGCATCGAAATGAAGATTGCCGAGAAGGACGGCGAGATCCTGATCCGCGGGCGCAACGTGATGATCGGCTACTACAACAACCCCGACGAGACCGCGAAGGTCATCGACGCCGAAGGCTTTTACCACACAGGCGACATCGGCTACGAAGACACCGACGGCCACTTTTTCATCACGGACAGGATCAAAGATCTCTTCAAGCTCTCAAACGGGAAATACATCGCGCCGCAGCAGGTCGAGAGCCTGCTGAAGCAAAGCCCGCTCGTCTCGCAGAGCGTCGTCGTCGGATCGGGCCGCAAGCAGGTAGGCGCCCTCATCGTGCCTGACTGGGAAGCGCTAAAAGAGGAGATGACGGCCGCGGGCCACGACACGTCGCGCACTCGCGAAGAGCTCGCCGCCGATCCGGCCTTTATCAAACGCGTTCAGCAGGACGCAGTCGAACTTACCCTCGAGCTCTCTGACTACGAGCGCATCAAACGCGTTTATCTCATCCCCCGCGAATTCTCCATCGACCGCGGTGAGATGACCCCAACCCTAAAAATTAAACGAAACGTCATCGACGAAAAATACTCCGACCAGATCGACCAAATCTCCGGCGGCTAAAAACTGGCGTAAGCCCGCACTAGGGCGCAGGCCCGAACGAGGTAAGGGCGATACATCCGACTCCGAGCTCATGCGGCCTTTTTGTTTGGGTGCATTAGCGGGCTGTTCTCAGTTCACGAGAGGCGTTCGAGAATACGCGAAGCGCGCTGCGCAAGAAGAGGCCTACGAGTCCAAGAGCAATAATGATGTCGGGCCAACCCGACTGCGTGAACCACACCGCACCGGCGGCGACAAACACCGAAATGTTCGACGCGATGTCGTTACGCGAACATTCCCAGACGCTGCTCATGTTCACATCCTCCGTGCGGTGACGCGTGAGCAGGTATAGACAGATCGAATTTCCCACCAGCGCCAGCAGAGCGACAACGCCCATTATTTCGAAGATGGGCACGCTCGGGACCATGAGCTTGTAGATAACTTGTGCAAGTACTACAAGTGCCGCAAGCAGGATCAGCGTTCCTTTAAACAAGGCGACGAGCGCCTTCATGCGGAAGGCCTTGTAAACGGCGTAGATGCTCAAAGCGTACGTCAACGCGTCGCCAAGATTGTCGAGCGAGTCAGAAAGAAGCGCACTCGAACCCGAGTAAATTCCGGCGCCAATCCCTGCGAGGAACATAAACGCGTTGATTGCGAGCACGATCTTCAGCGTTGAGCTCTGCCTGACTCGCAGAGCGTCAATCGTGTCATCCTTTTCGCAGCAATCGCCCATGAGCTAACAGTATGCGCGAGAGTACGCGTCAATCAATCCATTCACAACCGCTCACGAGGCCCCTCGTAGCGCACCTCAGCGAATTGGCGTCAATCTCCGACCGTCAAATTCTCTGACAAGACGACACCTGATACGATCAACTCGTCAGGATTGGAAGGCAAAAAATGGAGAGTGGAAAGGCCAGCCCGGAAGAGCGTTGCGTATCGTTTGCCGAAGCCCTACGTTTTTGGCTCAAGCTTGGTTTTATTTCTTTTGGCGGGCCTGCCGGACAGATCTCCATAATGCACAGGGAACTAGTCGAGCGCCGTCGGTGGCTCGGCGAAGAGCGATTTCTGCACGCGCTCAATTATTGCATGCTGCTGCCCGGCCCCGAGGCACAACAGCTCGCTGTGTACATCGGCTGGCTGCTGCACCGGACACTCGGCGGGATCGTCGCCGGAGCACTTTTCGTCCTGCCGTCGATCTTCATTCTCCTTGTTCTCTCATACATCTACGCGGAATACGGTCAGGTGCCGGCGATCATCGGAGTGCTCGACGGATTCAAACCCGTTGTTGTCGCCATCGTCGTTGAGGCTCTTGTAAAAATCGGCAAGCGTGCGCTCAAGCGCGAAGTTCACTATGCGATCGCCGGGATCGCTTTTATCGCGATCTATTTACTCCACATTCCATTTCCGCTTATCGTGTTGGGCGCGGCAGTCGTCGCGTTCGCGGGAATGCGGATGGTTCCCGCTTTGTTTTCGCCGCCGCCCGACAAAGGAGAAGAGAGCGCGAACGCTACGCAGAATCTCGTTATCGAAGACGCCCGTCAACTAACACACACCGCGCCCAATCGGACGCGTTTCGTGAAGACCCTCGCCGTCGGCATAATTTTATGGGTGTTGCCTTTCGCCGCCCTCATCGCATGGCGTGGTTGCGGCACGCTGTACGTTGAGGAATATAAGTTCTTCACCGTCTCTGCCCTCGTCACCTTTGGCGGGGCGTATGCAGTGCTCGCCTACGTCACGCAGGCGGTCACGACCGTGCCTTACAATTGGATTACACCGGTGCAGTCGGTTGATGGACTCGCTCTCGCCGAGACCACGCCGGGACCTCTCATCATGGTCCTGCAATTCGTCGGCTTCATGGCCGGGTGGAATAATCCTGTCGAAGGTATGACACCGCTCGCGAGCGGCGTTGTCGGAGCGCTCGTCACAACGTACGTGACATTCCTTCCGTCGTTCTTGTTCATCTTTCTCGGCGCGCCGTATATCGAGAAGCTGCGTGGCAATAAAGTGCTATCCGGCGCTCTCTCAGGTGTGACGGCCGCGGTCGTCGGCGTGATTCTTAATCTCGCACTCGTATTCGGTGCGGCAGTGATCATCGCGGGTAGCGAGGCAGGATCGATCAATTGGTTTGCCGCCGCCCTGAGCATCGCAGCATTCCTGACACTATTTCGATTTAAGGTCGACGTCCTATGGGTCGTGCTCGGCGGGGGCCTGCTGGGTTTGCTGGCGAGATTTTTATAACATCCTCAGCCTTGAGAATGCGATTCGCTTTTCGTCTCCAAAGCCCCACAAATTTAATCGTGAACATCCGGACGAGAATTCAAATGCCGAACTTCGCGGCGCTGGTCGGCGAAATAGTCGCCCTCGGCGTATAATGGCGGCCTGTGATACCGCCGTCGATAAACGCAGCATTGCCGTACATTGCCTGGATAACGGCCCTCGTCTCGTTAGCCGGCAGCCTCTTCTTTAGCGAGGTCATGCGGTTGCCGCCCTGCAGCCTTTGCTGGTATCAACGCGTAGCGATATATCCGCTTGTGCTGATCATAGGCGCGTCTATACTGACGCGAGACGACCGGCTCAAGCTCTATGCGTTGCCACTCTCGCTTCTTGGGCTGGCGGTTGCTGCCTACCACAATCTCCTTTATTACGGCATTATTCCTGAGTCGGTCGCCCCGTGCGAAGAGGGCGTGCCGTGCAACGCAGTGCAGCTCGAGCTGCTAGGATTTATCACAATCCCATTGATGGGCCTCGCGGCATTTGCGGTGATCGTAGCGTGTCTCTTACTTTATAAAAAGCAGTTGAATTAAGTTATGAGAAAAGAAGTCATTATTCTTGGAGTTGTAGCGGCGGCCGTCGGCGTCGGCTTGGTATTCGGTTCGGGCTATTACCGCGACTCTGTGCAAAGCGAGCGCAAAGGCGTAACGAATGCAAACGGAAAGACCGCGGATGCAGGGACTCTGGTCCGCCCGGACAATTGGTCGATTGGCCCTGCCGATGCCAAGGTGACGGTCGTGGAATGGTATGACCCGGAATGCGAGTCGTGCGCGGCCTTTGCTCCAGTAGTAAAGAAGATAATGAAGGATTATGAAGGCCGGATTCGCCTCGTCGCGCGATACGTTCCGAATCATAAAAACTCGCTGACGGCCGCAACCTTTACCGAGGCGGCGGGCGAGCAGGGCAAGTATTGGCAGGCTCAAGAGCTGCTCTTCATTAAGCAGGGCGAATGGGGCGAGAAGCACGGGGCGCCGCCCGATCCGAATGCGCCGCCGCTCAACGCCCTTTTCGACAAGTACGCGCGCGAGCTCGGCCTCGATATGGACAAGGCAGGCGCGAGCATCAAGGCGAGGAAGTTTGACGCAAAGATCGAGCAGGATAAAAAGGACGCACAGAGCCTGGGCGTGCGCCGGACGCCTACCTTTTTCGTGAACGGCCGCGAGCTCGCCCGTCTCGGCGAATCGGACCTGCGAAAGCTCATCGACGATGAGCTAAATCGCTAATTAAAGCTGAAATCTCTCGCTTCGTGAGGCACTTTCACGCCTTCGTGAGGGACTTACACCGCTTCGTGAGGGACTTACACCGCTTCGCGAGGCACTTTCACCGCTTCGTGAGGCACCTACACCGCTTCGTGAGGTACTTACACCGCTTCGTGAGGCACTTTTCACGCCTTCGTGAGGCACTTGCGCCCCTTCGTGACCGACTTTTCAAGGTTCGTGAGCGACTTTCACCGCTTCGTAACCACTTGTACCGTTTCGCCGGCGACATTTAACGCTTCCTATCGAACTTTCAATGCTTCGTGCTCGATTTGAGCCGGTTATCGGGATTTCCGCCTGAGCGTGTACTTTCCCTCGAACTGGCATGACACTCCATGAAAATCATTACAGTTAGTTTCCCTAACAGTGACTCGGTTACCGGCAAAAACGAAGGTCAAACGGCAACCCACGGCCTCGCCGTCAGAATTGACCTCATTAAAGTCACCGTTGTATTCGGCGACGTTTGATTCTATCCATTTCGCCTTTCCCCGGTGATCTCCAATGCACGTTCCTCTTTGTGCTCCTGCAATCGAAACGTAAAAGTTAAGCCGCTTTGACTTTCCACTACCGACTTCTTTGAAAGTAATATCACCGCGCCCGTATTCGTCGGAGCGATAATACGTACCTAATCGATTCTGAGCATTTAACATGCCTGCGAAGATAATCGAAAGCATAGTTAACAAAACGATTCGGATAAGGTGATTCTTCATAAGCTCTCCTCCTTTATCTGCCCCAAGATATCCGCCTTTATCTGCCCCAAGATATCCGCCGTGATCGCTCGTCGCCAGAACGTCGCACCCACACTTCATTCAACGCAAAACTCGACAACAAACTTACCCTGCTCCGTGACTATCACACCCGTACTTCACCTCGCCGGCTTTGGTGACGTTGTAGAAGAATTTCTGGATATCCCAGGCGGCGGTGGGGCAGCGCCGCCAACTTACGCAGGCGGTTCTCCCTCGCGGTTCGTGCCCATCTTTGCGATCAACTCCGGCCAGCGAGGGTCGTCGCGGAGTGAGGCGAGGTTGGCGTCGTTTTCGAAGTGCGGTTTGTTTTCGTTGCCGAGTTTGACGGCCTTGCCGAGCCATTTGAAAGCGAGATCTTTTTCGCCGAGGAGGGCGTAGGTCGAGGCGACCCAGTAGGCCATATCGTGGTCGCTGCGAGAGATCGCGAGGGCATCCTCTGTAAGTTGCTCGCGAGCTTTTTCAGGCTGATCCGAGCCGGCGAAATACATCGCGTAGAGTGGTCGAATACCGTCCATTCGCGGATGCTCCTGCAGTACCTCGGCCATCATCCTGATCGCGGCGTCGTGTTCGCCCTCGTAGTAATAAACGCCCGATCGGAAGATCCTCAGCATCGGGTGATTCGGTTCTGCCTTAAAGCCCTTGTCGAGTTCCGCGTGAGCGGTCGCCCAGTCGTGCTTGTAGATGAAAATGCGTGCGCGGTTATAGGCGGCGATAGCCTTGGCCGCCGGATCGAGGCGGCTTAGTTTTTCAAACGCTTTCAGAGATTCATCGTACTCGCCGTCAAGTCGGTGCATCACGCCTTTTACAAAATAGAGCGCCGCATCATTCGGGAACTGTTTCTGCAGGGTTTCGATCTCGCTCCGCGCCTTTTTCTTCTCGCCGCGGGCCAAATAGATCATCACCATCAGCACGCGGGCTTCGACGACATTCTGATCGTAGAAGAAGGCCTTGCTAAAAGCGGCTTCGGCGTAAGTGTAGTCTTCGCCCTCGCCGAGGCCCTTAAAGACGCGGTTCGCGTAGCAGGCTCCGAGCCCGCTGTACGCGAGTGCAAAATGCGGGTCGAGCTCGATCGCACGTTTGAAATTCGCCATCGCCGCATCGCAGTCGTCGGCATCGATCGTCCGGAAGATAAACTTGCCGAAATTGTCGCGACCACGAAGGTATTCTTCCCACGCCGCGGCGTTGTCAGTGGCACGCCGTCCGAGTTTTTCTGCCTCGAGATCGGTTAGCTCGAGACGAAGCCCTTCGAGGATTCGCTGGGCGATCCCATCTTGCAGAGCGAGAATGTCGCTGCCCTCGGCATCTATCCTATCGCTCCACAGAATGTCGCCTGACGTTACATCGAGCAGCTGCGCGGTCACACGGAGCCTGTCGCCGGCACGAATGAATCCCGCCGAGAGCACGGCGTGCACACGCAAGTCCTTGCCGGCCTCTCGGGGATCGATCTCCTTGCCATGGTACTTTGCGATGACTGAGCTCGGACGCACGATGATCGAACGAATCTGTGCTAGCTCGGTGATCACGGCATCGGCGAGAGCGAATTCGTAAAAGCTCGATGCCGCATCCTGGCTAAGATTCTGAAAGGGAAGAATCGCGACGCTCTTCTTCTCCGTTCCGGTTGCTGTCATAGAAATGTCCGGTGCGAACGAAGGCTGCGAGCTTGTCGGAGTGCCGGGACCGGTCGAGGCCTCAGGTGTCGATTTGCCGGTGAACCAGTTGAGCATTCGCTGGACGGTGCCGCCGTCGGCGTACAGCGGCGCCACTGTATCGCCGGGCATCAGCTGCGTCCCGGCGAGCTGATGGAGCACACTTCTGAGGTCGTCACGCATCTGGGCTATCTTTTGATATCGATCTGTCGGATCTTTTGCCAGAGCTTTATCGACCACTCGCTGGAGTTCGGGGGGAACTGCTTCTTTGCGTTGATCACCGATCGGTTTCGGCGTTCCGTGCAGAACCTGATGCCGAACATCAACAACGGTCTTGCCCTGAAATGCCCAAATGCCCGCGAGCATTTCGTACAGCAGAACGCCGGTAGAGAAGATGTCGCTGCGGTGGTCGGCCCGCTCGCCCTTTGCCTGCTCCGGAGCCGCGTAGGTGGCCGTGCCGTAGGGAATGCCGAGTTCGGTGAGATCGCTGCGATCGCCCTTGCCCTGCGCGCTGGCCATCTCGTCTTCCATTAACTTGGCGAGGCCAAAGTCGAGCACTTTCACCTGCCCGCCTTCGCTGACCATTATGTTGCCCGCCTTAACATCGCGGTGAATGATATTTTTCGAGTGGGCGTAGGCGAGAGCGTCCGTTACCTGTATGGCGATTGACAGGGCGCTCTTTACCTCGAGCGGACGGCCTCCGACGAGTTGCCGAACATTCTTTCCCTCGACATACTGCATCGCGATATAGAACGTGCCGTCCGCCGAGTGAAAGTCGTAAATGGTGCAGATGTTGGGATGATCGAGTTGCGAGCAGAGCTGGGCCTCACGTTCGAAGCGCTTGAAATTCGCCGTCTTCTGGGTTAACTCGGGAGAGAGGACCTTGATGACAACGGTGCGATTGAGCTTTGTGTCCAGGGCCTTGTAAACCGTCCCCTGGCCGCCCGAACCGATCTTTTCGACGATCTTGTATTGATTGATCTGCGAACCGATCATAAAGAAGCAGACCCGTCACCGAAGTGGCCCCCGGCGACAGGGTCGATTGCTCGCGAACCGTAATCGTAAATCGTAACGCTCACCCAAGTAAAGCCGACGCGATCCGATTTATCGTCTTTGTGGGCGCAAAGAGCATTCGCTAACATCTATGCCATCGATGCACCACACTAACCTAGACGACGTGCTCCGCCCCTACACTCGCCTGATCGAAATCGAAATACGCGGCGAAAAACGCCCATACCCGAAAAAACTCCCTGCTGAGATGCTTTCAATAACTATCGACGGACACTATTTCTTACGGCGATTTCTGCTGGAACGGAGAATGTCTTAATTGTCAGGTGTGGTTCGAGAAAGACGGAAAAGAAAAATCAGCCATGGCCTGCCGCACGGACGCCCTGGAAGGGATGAAGATTAACAGAATGGCGGAGGAGATCGAGCTCGATCTTGAGCCCCAGGAAAGCGGCCCGAGCTATTCGAGTTTCAACTGGGGACTAGTACTTGGGGACGGCCGAGTCTATTTCATTCGACCACGTGGTAATTCCGCCGACGAGGTTCTTTAACTCGCCTTTGTAGCCCGCAGCCTGAAGCGCTTCGATCGCCTTGGCGCTGCGCCCGCCCATTTTGCAGTGGATGACGGCCGGGCGAGATTCGTCGAGCTCGTCCTTGCGATTGACGATCTGACCGAGCGGAATGAGCGCGGAACCGTCGATTTTTGCAAACGCATTCTCGTCCGGCTCGCGCACATCGATCAGCTGCAAATCCTCGCCTGCGTCGAGTTTGTTTTTGAGTTCCCGGACAGTAATTTCCTGAATCATCTCGTTTCTCCTGTGATTAAAATACCAGTCTAACACTGATTGGTATTGACAAAAATTTACATTGTTCGCGGCGGACGCTCCGGGAAAATATTGTAACTTAGTGGATTAGACTACTTATGCAACGACGATTCGCGAACATCGCGGGCATTTTTGTTTTCACGCTCACCCTGATGGCCTGCAGCGGGGGAAGTGCGAACCAAGGCGGAGGAGGCGGACGCGGAAATGCAAACGCGGCCGAAGCCAATCCGTTGATCCCGGTGAGCACTGCAAAAAGCGAATCGCGCGATATCGCAGCGACGATCCAGGCGACGGGCAGCATGACGGCCGACGAAACCTCGGACGTCGCCCCAAAGACCGCCGGCCGCATCTCCAACGTCGGCGTCAACGTCGGCGCGTTCGTGAGTGTCGGCTCGGTTATTGCGAAAATTGATGAACGCGATGCCCGCCTGCAGCTCATCTCGGCCCAAGCGTCTGTTAAGCGCGCCCGCGTGTCGGTATCACAGGCCGAGGCGCGGCTGGGTCTTTCTTCTAAATCGAGATTTAACGCCTCTACCATCCCCGAGGTGCGTGTCGCAGCGGCTAATTATGAGCAGGTTCTGGCCGAACAAAAACATGCAGAGGCCAACGAAAAGCGGTATCGATCGCTGACCGAGTCCGGCGATGTCGCGATGATTACGTATGAGACTTTTCGCACGACTCGCGACACGGCTCGCGCGCGATCGAACGCGGCCAAACAAACGCTCGAGGCCGCGCTGAATACTGCACGGCAGAGTAACCAGGCGATTGCTGCCGCCCAGGCCGACGTAGAGTCGGCACAGAACCAGGTTGCGGAGGCAAACCAGGCGATCGCAGATACAGTTTTCCGTGCCCCGTTTTCGGATTCGTAAGCGCCCGCCCGGTTGCCGTCGGCGAATACGTTTCCTCGGCATCGATAGTCGCGACTCTCGTTCGGACAAATCCGATCAAAGTTCAGATTCAGATCGCGGAAGCCGATCTGCCGTACGTCGTTGTTGGCCGCGGCGTTTCGGTGCAGACAGATGCGTACCGTGATCGCAGCTTTGCGGGCAGCGTGATCGCCGTGAATCCCGCGATCGACCCGACGTCTCGATCGGCCATCGTCGAAGCCGCGATCGAAAACGGTAACAATGCGCTGCGTCCCGGAATGTTCGCTACCGTTCGCATCAATCGCGAAGGCGGGGCAAAGGGAGTTTTCGTTCCGCGTTCCGCCGTGTACAGCGATCAGGCCACACAGGCCCAGCGTATCTTCGTATTTCAGGAAGGCGTTGCAAAGCTGCGTACGGTCCAAATGGGTCCTCAAGAAGGCGATTGGGTGCAGATCCTAGACGGCATCGCGGCAGACGAAACGGTTGCCACAAACAATCTCGAACAGTTATACGAAGGAGCCAAAGTAGCGGTCGGCCAGTAATCGATTATGCAATGGCTCGCTGAGATATGTGTCCACAGGCCGGTTTTCGCGACCGTCATCGTACTGTTTTTGACGGTCGTCGGCGGATTCAGCTTCTTCACGCTTGGCGTCGATCGCTTCCCGAAGATAGACTTGCCCACCATCTCCGTACGCACGACCAATCCCGGTGCAGCTCCTGAAGAGATCGAAACCGAGATCACGGACATAGTCGAAGGGGCACTGAATACCGTTCCGGGCGTCGAGGAGATGCGCTCGAGTTCCTCGCGCGAATCTTCGAATGTGACGCTCACGTTCAACCTCGAGAAAGACCCGGACGTCGCCTTCCAGGAGATTCAGCAGAAACTGAGTACGATTGGTGGGCGCCTGCCAGAGACATCTGACCCGCCTGTTGCCCAAAAGAGCGACCCTGATTCGCAGCCGATATTGATGTACACGATCTCCGCTCCTCGTGACGTGATGGAGCTGAGCGAGCAGATCGAGCTTCTCATCCAGAAACGGATCGAGAATGCCGATGGCGTTGCAGAGGTCTTTCTTTGGGGCTCGCGTTCGCCGCGTATCCAGGTCAACGTCAGTCCCGATCGTCTTCGTGCCTTCAACCTTTCTGTAACCGACGTCACGGCGGCTATCCGCTCGCAGAATCAGGAGAGTCCCGGCGGCAACATAATCGAAGGCCGCCGAACCCTGGGCGTCCGTACGATGAGCAAGTTGACCGACGTCGAGCAGTTTAATGACATCGTCGTTGCGAGTCGTAACGGTTTTGCGGTCAAGGTTCGAGACATTGGCAGCGTTTCCAAAACAGTCGGTGAGCCATCCTCGGCCGCATCACTCGATGGCGTACCGTCGGTGTCGGTGGGAATCCGAAAACAGGCTGGGGCTAATACCATCGCCGTCATCGAGAACGTAAAGTCTCGAATGGCCACCATCGTCCCAAATCTCCCGGCGGATATGAAAGTCGCGGTTATTCGCGACCAGTCCGAGTTCATTCAAAACTCGCTGACTGCTATCGAAGAGCACCTTATCCTGGGCGGCCTCTTCGCGGCGATCATTGTTTTCCTGTTTCTTTGGAATTGGCGTTCGACCATCATCGCGGCGCTCGCGATTCCAGTTTCGATCATTGCGGCATTTGCGGCAATTGCGGCTTTCGGATTCTCGCTGAATCAGATGACGATGCTCGCATTGACGCTGATGGTGGGCATCGTGATCGACGACGCCATAGTCGTACTCGAGAATATCTATCGATTCATCGAGGAGAAAGGCCTCAATCCGTATCAAGCCGCGATCGAGGGTACGCGCGAGATTGGCCTCGCCGTGCTTGCCACCACCCTGAGTCTTCTCGCCGTTTTTATACCTGTCGGCTTTATGACGGGAATCGTCGGGCGATTCATGTCGTCGTTTGGCCTAACGGCGGCAGCCGCCATCGCGGTTTCGCTGATCGTCTCGTTCACGCTGACGCCTATGCTCGCGGCGAGGTGGATCAAGAAGAAAAAAACTTCAGGTTCTAAGGCTCAACTTCCAACCGATGAGCCTGATACAGGCCAACCGGGGACTTCGAAGTTGGAGCGTGCAGCTCATTCTGATTCCAAATCTGGATGGGTCTGGACAAGAGTAGACGGCACGTATACGTGGCTGCTCGATAAGGCAATGCGCTTTCGATGGGCTGTCGTCCTGATCTGTGTTTTGACTGTCGCGTCAACTGTGCCTCTTTACAAGTTTGTCGGAATGGCGTTTTTGCCGGATGAGGACGAATCGCTGTATCAGGTAAACCTTCGCGGGCCGCAGGGAACTTCGCTTTCGGCAACTCAGTCGATCCTCGATCGCATCGCGAGAGACATTCGCGCCGAAGTGCCCGGCGTCAAGAATACACTCGTCCTCGCCGGTTTCGGCCGCGGTTCGGGTTCGAATAACGGCTTTATCAACGTAGCTCTGCAGCCCGTATCGGAACGCGAGAAAGCCCAGTCCGAGCTGATCGATCAGACACGCGCGATCGCTCGTAAGTATTCCTCAAAGGATTATCAGGTGAGCGTCTCCGCAGCGTCCTCAATCGCGGGCAGCATCGGCCTCGGCCGCGGCGGTTCGAGCGTGGGCCTATATATTGCCGGGCCCGATATGGCAAAGCTAACCGAGTATGCAAACACGCTCGTCGCAAGGATGAAGGACGATCCCAGCTACCGTGATCCTGACACGTCGATCGAGGTGGGCAATCCCGAGATTCGCGTCGTGATCGACCGAACAAAGTCTGCGGACCTGGGCGTGCGTGCCGGTGATGTTGCGCAGGCGCTCAACATCCTCTCCGCGGGTCAGATCGTATCGACTTATAGCGAAGGCTCAAAGCAGTACGACGTGGTCGTGCGCGCTGAGGAGCAGGCTCGCCGCGACCGGAGCAACTTTAAATACTTTACCGTTGCGTCATCCAAGGGCGGCACGGTCGACCTTGCTCGCGTAGTACGCATCGATGAGGGCACGTCTCCGTCCTCAATTAACCGTCTGAATCGGCTTCGTCAGGTGACGGTCTCCGCAGGTTTGCCGCCGAACGCGTCCGAATCAGATGCCGTCGCGAAGCTAGAGAGTATGGCAAGCGATCTCAATATGCCGGCCGAATACATCACGGGCGTGAGCGGCCAATCGAAAGAGCTGCAGAAGGCGTATGAAGCATTCCTGTACGCGTTCCTGCTCTCGTTTGTATTTATGTACCTCATTCTCGCGGCTCAGTTCGAATCGTTTATACATCCCGTGACCATCTTGCTGACGCTTCCGCTTTCCGTGCCCTTTGCATTGCTCTCAACCGCGATCGCCGGCCAGACGCTGAACATCTTTTCCGCCCTCGGGATCCTCTTGCTTTTCGGAATCGTAAAGAAAAACGCGATCCTGCAGATCGATCATACGAACACGCTGCGGGCACGGGGATTAAATCGCTACGACGCGATCATCCAGGCTAATCGCGACCGTTTGCGGCCCATTTTGATGACGACGCTCGCACTGGTTGCGGGAATGATCCCGCTTACACTCGGCAGCGGTGCGGGCGCAGCGACGAATCGCTCTATAGGTATTCTCGTAGTCGGCGGACAGTCCATGTGTCTGCTGCTTACCCTGCTTGCAGTTCCCGTCTTTTACTCGCTCTTCGACGACGCAGCGGAGTCGCATGTCTTCAGATCCATGCGGGGAACGATGGGCGGACTCTTTTCTCGACTGCGACGTGGAAAACGAACCGACGAGGAGGAGCCGGCATAGGTATCCCCCGATGCGTTTTTTTCTAAGAATCACCTTTCTAGTTACTACCCTTGCCTTTGCTTCGAATGCAATGTCGCAGGAGGCGACGCCTACGCCGCTTCCCTCGCCGACGCCCGATACGCCCATCGTGCAGCGGAGCATCGAGCTTCCCGTCCGGCCGCTCCCAAGCGGTGAGCGAGTAGGCGTCGATGCAGCGAACCAGCTTTCGCTCACTTTGCCGCAGGCGATCGAACTCGCACTTTCTAACAACAACGATATCGATACGTCGCGCAAGACGCGTCGCATTGCCGACTTCTCACTACTACGTGCTCGCGGGGCCTACGATCCGCTCGCCACGGCTGAGGGCTACTACGAGTCCATCACTACACCGACCGCGTCGGCTATCGGCGGTGCGGTGAACGGTGCGGTCACGCAGACCAGATTTTTTGGCGGTGCGGGCGTCTCGGGATTTTCGCCCTTTTATGGGGGCAGTTACTCGGCGCAGTTCAACAACAACCGAACGACCACGAGCAATACGAATTCCTTCTTAAATCCGCAGTTCCCGTCATCGCTCTTGCTCACCTATAACCAACCGCTGCTGCGAAACTTCGGTTTCGATGCAAATCGCCGTGAGATCGAGATCGCAAAGCGAAATCAAAACCTCACCGACGCACAGCTGCGGCAGCCGGCGATTGAAACTATTGCAGGTGTCGAGCAGGCCTACTGGGACCTGACCTTTGCACTGAGGAATCTGGAGGTGCAGCGCGAGACGCTGCTGCAGGTGAGAGAGCAGCTCGAAAGCAATCGGCGCTTAGTCGATCAAGGCGTGCTCGCCCCGATCGAACTGGTCGCCGCAAATGCGCAGAGTTACACGTTTGAGCAGAATATCTTTGCCGCCCAGGAAGCGATCACGCGAGCGGAGAACAATCTCAAATCCCTGATGCTGCCTGATCGCGCTTCATCCGAGTGGTCGCGTGCGATTACGCCGGTCTCGCCTATCGATATTGAGCCGCCGCGTCTCGCGCTCGAGGTCGCCCTGACCGAGGCGATGCGCTCGCGGCCAGAGATCGCGCAGCTGGCTGAGACGGCCGAAATCAACCGCATCGATCAGCGATTTTTTCGGAATCAGAAAAAGCCGCAGCTAGATATCGTGAGTTCGTTTACTTCGCAGGGACTTGCAGGCACCGAGACGCCTGCTGCGATTTCGTCCACTACCGGCCTTAGCCGCGTTCCGCCTAATCTCGTCGGCGGCGCATTAAGCTCGCTCGGCAATCTATTAGCTTTCGATTATCCGTCGTATCGTGTTGGACTCGCGTTATCGCTGCCTATTCGCAACCGCGTCGCAAAAGCAAATCTCGCGACCTCTGTGATCGACGGCGAACGCATTGCAAACACGCGTGCTCAGACGGAGCAGGTCATCGAGGCCGAGGTGCGAAATGCCCTCCAGGCGCTGCGCTCTGTTGAGTCGCGTCTCGGGTCGGCGACGGCGGGACGCGTGGCCGCGGAGGAACTCTTTCGCAGCGAAGAGCGACTGTTTCGCGGCGGCACAAGTACCTTCTTTCTCGTGTCCCAGCGTCAGAACGAGCTCGCCATCGCCCGCAGCCGCGAATTGCAGGCACGAACCGATCTCAACAAAGCGATTGCCGAATTTCAGCGTTCAATCGGTCGCACCCTCGAGGTCAACAGCGTCACCGTTTCTCCTTAGGTTTCACCATAGTGTATCGACGAATACAGTCTCCGCGGCCTTTACACTCTATGATTTAGGTCAAGTATGAATGACCTTATTTCTCAATCAAATAGTGTCGATGACCGAATCGACACGTTCTGTTTTTCGCATCTCCGCTGGGATTTCGTCTATCAACGTCCGCAGCATCTGATGAGCCGTTTTGCGACGCGAGGCCGCGTCTATTTTGTTGAGGAGCCGATGCCGACCGACGGCGACGCATTTCTTGAAGAGCTGTCGCGTGGTGAGAACGTAACGGTTATTCGGCCCCGACTCGGCGAAGGTGATGACCCGAACGAGATCATCCCAAAGCTCATCGGCAGATTTGCCGGCGAACAGAATGTGAACCGTCACATTGCATGGTTTTATACGCCGATGATGCTCGAGTGGAAATACGAGCTGGAGCCACTCGCCGTTGTTTACGATTGCATGGATGAGCTGTCGGCCTTCCGCGGTGCGCCTCCGGAACTTGTCGCTCAGGAGCGCCGGCTGTTCGAGATGGCAGACGTAGTATTCACGGGCGGACGCAGCCTATTCGAGGCGAAGCGATCGCAGCATTCCAATATTCACGCTTTCCCCTCGAGCATCGACACTAATCATTTTTCTCGGGCGATGCAGATAAACGATCAGATCGACGAGCAGAAGAATATACGCCGGCCGCGGGTCGGATTTGCCGGTGTGATTGACGAGCGTTTCGATACGGACCTGCTTCGCGAAGTCGCGACCCAACGACCCGATCTCAATTTCATTCTGGTAGGCCCCGTTGTAAAGATTAGCGAAGACGCACTGCCGCAGGGTGAGAATATTTTTTATCTCGGCGGCCAGGATTACTCCCGGCTGCCCGAGATAATGGCGGGCTGGGACGTTGCTATGATGCCGTTCGCAATCAACGAATCCACGCGTTTCATTAGTCCGACCAAGACGCCCGAGTACTTGGCCGCGGGACTACCGGTTGTCTCGACCGCGATCGCTGACGTGGTGCGTCCGTACGGCGTTGAGGGTTTTGTTCACATCGCCGAGACGGCTGAGCAATTTTCCCACGCGATAGATGAAGCACTTTCGGAGGACCGGGATCGCCGGCTTGCCCGCGTACGCGATTTGCTCGCCGACATGTCTTGGGAACAGACTTTTAATGAAATGTCAGCAATCGTCGATGTAGCGGTTCGGAAGGGAAGCTTGGGCGATCACGCTGAGGCGGTGGAGCGTCTTTCGCCCGGTACGGAGCGCACGGCCTCAAGCAGTGCATGCTCTACGTCTCGTGCGCCGGTCGCGTCGGCGTAACCCCAGAGCCCGTTGGGGCAATGCCTTTCGTCATCCCATCCCGGATGGTTGAGAATTGGGTAAATGCACACTCCGCGGAGGTCGACGCCCGCGCCTCGGGCCGCCTTACACTGGGACATAATCTCACCAAACCACCGGGCACGTTCGTCGCCCTCCGTACCTGTCTCCGAGATGAATAACGGTTTAGCAAGCTTCGTTTGTGCGTCGTGCAGCAGGGCACTCAACTCTTTATATCCTTCATCTCCGGGCGCGATCATTTCTCGGTCTGGATACGTCCACTGATTGTGCGGGTAATAGTTTAGGCCTACGAGATCGACGAGGTCAGGCGAGCCGCCCAACTCAGGGGCGCGATTGCCGAGTAGCATATCCACTGCCTCGAACTGAGCCTCGTTATAGGCTGCGGCCAGCGTCGAATTCCATGGTTCCTCAGGACGGCACGTTACGTGGACGAGCGGCTCCGAAGTCATCGATACTGTGCCAGGCGCGCAATCTTTCACAACACGGATAGCCGCAGCGGCCGCGCGTACCAGGTTTCGTTTTAGTGCCGGAGCTCGCTCCTGAGCGTACGGGAAAAACTGCCCCACGTCGCCCGCGATCCATGAGAAGAAAGAGATCTCGTTTATCGCGACGATCCACGGCGCTCGTCCCGTCTCCGCAATATGAAACCTCGCAAAGGCCTCAGAAAAATTGGCGAAACGCTCCACAAAGGCTTTGCTAAAAATATCGATATGGTCGGGTAGGCCGTAGTGAAAGAGATCCCAAATAACGCGGATCTTGTGCTCTTCGGCAGCGCGGAGCTGATCAAGCGCGGATGCGAAATCGTACACGGCAGGCTTTTGTTCAATCAGATGCCACCGCAGGCCTTCGCGGGCGATTCCAATACCTGAGGCGGCAAGGCGAGCGTAATCGGCACGAGCAAAGCGGTCATGCTCGGTAGCCGCGATCATGTCGAGACGGCGGCCGTCGAGTCGACGATGGGTCGAGCACTCGAATCCCGCGAGCAGAGAACCTGGAAATATGATGTTCTGCATTACGGGGTAGAAGCAGCGGGGTTCGACTGCCGAATCGAGGTGCGCTTCCAGCTCCATGCGGATTCGATGATCATGCGAAGATCCTGAAACTCGGGGCGCCAATTGAGCTCACTTTTGATCTTTTCCGAAGAAGCGATCAGTACGGCCGGGTCGCCTTCGCGGCGGTCGGAGATGCGTACCGGAATATCGAGGCCTGTTACCTCTCGGGCAGTTTCGATCACCTCGCGAACGCTATAGCCCTCGCCGCCGCAGCCGAGATTGTACGCGCCGTTTGTGTTATCAACAGCATCGATGGCGAGAATATGGGCCCTCGCCAGATCAAGCACGTGGACGTAATCGCGAAGGCAGGTGCCGTCGCGTGTAGGATAATCGTCGCCAAATATTTCAACATGCGAGCGCTCTCCGAGTGCCGCCTGCAGAACGAGAGGGATCAAGTGCGTTTCCGGGTCGTGACGCTCGCCGCATCTTTCGCTCGCACCCGCCGCATTGAAATATCTCAGGCTGATGTGACTCAGCCCACATTTCTCTTCGTATTCAGAAAGGAGGCGTTCGAACGCAAGCTTTGTCTCGCCGTATGGGTTGGTCGGCTTTAATTCGTCGGATTCAACTATGGGCTGCTTCTCAGATTCACAGTAGACCGCGGCTGTCGAGGAAAAAACGATCTTCGTCACACCCGTCGCATGCATCGCGTCGAGCAACCGCCTGCCCTTCGCCACGTTGTTTTCGAAATATTCCGCGGGTTTCTGGACAGACTCGCCGACGAGGGACGATGCGGCCATATGAATGACTGCCTCAACGCGATTTGCACGAAGCACACATTCAATTTGGTCTACATCACCGATGTCGGCCTCGACGAACACGGCCTCCCGCTCAACAGCGTCGCGGTGGCCTTTACTCAGGTTGTCCACCACGACGACGTTGTGCTCCTGCCGAATAAGTTCTTCAACGAGGACGCTGCCGATATAACCGGCACCGCCCGTGACAAGAATGTTCATGCAAAAGCTCAGGCCGTCACAGTAGAGTTCCCGTTAGCGCTTGTGCTTGGAACCATGAAGGGAACGTCGGCCTTCCTCATGGAATTCCCGGTCGCAGCCGCGGCAATCGCCCGTTTGGTACCTACAATCTTGGCATACACGGTCAACGCCTGAGCGACGATCTGGTCCATATTGTAATACTTATAGGTCGCGAGTCTGCCGACAAAATGGACCTTTTCCTGTGCATCCGCCAGGGTTCGGTATTTCGCATAAAGGTTCGCATTTTCCTTGCGCGGAATCGGATAATACGGGTCGCCTTCCGCTTTAGGATACTCATAGACGATGCTCGTCTTATCGTGCGTCTGGCCGGTCAAATATTTGAACTCGGTGATCCGCGTATAAGGCTGACCATTTGGATAATTCACAACCGGCGCACTTTGAAACTTCTCCGTGTTGTGCGTTTCATGCTTGAACTCTAGTGACCGATACGGTAGCTTGCCGTAACGATAATCAAAGAACGCATCTACCGGGCCCGTGTAGATCATCTCGCGATACGGGATCGACTTCGCGATCTCGCGGTAGTCGCAGTTCAGCAATACCTTGATATTCGGACTCTCGAGCATATTGTCAAACATACGCGTGTAGCCATTCGTCGGCATCGCCTGGAATGAGTCTGTGAAATACCGGTTGTCGCGATTCGTCCGCGTCGGGACGCGTGCCGTGACCGATGCGTCGAGCTCGCTCGGGTCGAGGCCCCACTGCTTCTGCGTGTAGCCACGGAAGAATTTTTCGTATAGCTCACGGCCCACGGCGTTGACCACTACGTCTTCAGAGGTGCGGATGAATTCACGCGGCTCGCGCACTTTCTCAAAGAAATCCTTTAATTCAAAAGATGTGAGCGAGAGGCCATAAAGCTTATTTATAGTGTCGAGATTGATCGGGACTGGCACTTGCATCCCGTCGACGTCTGCGAGCACGCGATGCTGATACTCGCGCCATTCGGTAAAGCGGCCTAGATAGTCAAAGACCTCGGCTGAATTTGTATGAAAAATATGAGGGCCGTATTTATGGACTAATATTCCGTCGTCATTGTAGTGATCGTAGGCATTGCCGCCAATATGTGAGCGTTTGTCGCAAATCAGTATTTTTTTCCCGGAGCCGTTTGCGAGTCGCTCCGCGAGTACGCTCCCCGCAAAACCCGCACCGACTATCAAATAATCAAACATTGTATAAGGTTCTCCTCGTCATATAAACCTCTACAACATTATCCCGGCCACGGCTTTTCGTCTGTAAGCTATCGCGCAGAGGGAGAAAGGCGGTCTGACCTTAAATCGTAATTGATTCGCGGTACTCTCCCCAGACATTGCGCAAGGCGTGGCTGATTTCGCCAACCGTAATGTGAGACTCGACTGCGGTAAGTATGTGCGGGATTAGGTTCTCGGTGCTGGACGCGGCCTCGACTATTCTCCCAAGAGCCTTCTCGGACGCTGCGGAGTCGCGATTAGCACGAATAGCGCGTAGACGTTCGACCTGTGCTCGTTCGATCTCTTCGTTAACCTTCAGAATCGGTATCGGCTTTTCTTCGCCGATCCCGAATTTGTTCACACCGACGACGATCGCGTCCTGTGTCTCAACGGCGCGCTGGTATTCGAATGCCGCGTCCTGTATCTCGTTCTGCACATACCCAATTTCGATCGCCCGGAGCATTCCGCCCATCGCATCTATTTTTGCGATATAGTCGACCGCTTTCCGCTCTAGCTCAGTCGTAAGCTGTTCGATCGCATAGCTGCCACCGAGTGGATCGACGACATCGGCAACGCCGCTTTCATTAGCGATCACCTGCTGCGTTCGAAGCGCGACGCGAGCGGCATCCTGGGTCGGGAGGCCCAGCGCCTCATCCATCGAATTCGTGTGCAGGCTTTGGGTGCCGCCGAGCACCGCAGCGAGCGCCTGAATGGTCGTGCGGACCACATTCACTTCTGGCTGCTGGGCGGTCAGGGTCGAACCCGCCGTTTGTGTATGAAATCGCAGCATCAACGATCGTGGGTCCTTTGCACCAAAGCGGTCGCGCATCGTCCTCGCCCAAAGCCTGCGAGCCGCGCGAAACTTGGCGACCTCTTCGAGCAGGTTATTGTGAGCGTTGAAGAAAAATGAAAGCCGCGGTGCAAACTTATCGACCTCTAGGCCGACATCGATCGCTGCCTGCACATACGCGATTCCATCGGCAAGCGTAAAAGCCAGCTCCTGAGCCGCCGTCGAACCGGCCTCACGGATGTGGTAGCCGGAGATTGAAATCGTGTTCCAGTTCGGTACTTCCGCAGCACAGAATGCGAACGTGTCCGTGATCAAACGAAGGCTCGGCGCCGGCGGGTAAATATAAGTGCCGCGGGCGATGTACTCCTTGAGGATGTCGTTCTGGATCGTGCCGGAAACTTTATCAAACGCGACGCCCTGTTTTCGGGCGACCGCAAGATAGAGGCAAAGCAGCGTCGATGCCGTAGCATTGATCGTCATCGACGTCGACACCTGATCAAGCGGGATGCCATCAAGGAGCGTCAGCATGTCGTCCAGGCTGTCAATGGCGACGCCGACCTTGCCGACCTCGCCGGCCGCAAGCGGATCATCGGAATCGAGACCGATCTGCGTTGGCAGGTCGAATGCGACGCTCAATCCCGTGGTGCCCTGTGAGAGCAGATACTTATAACGTGCGTTCGACTCCTCTGCGGTCGCGAATCCGGCATACTGCCGCATCGTCCAGAAACGCCCCCGATACGCATTCCGACGAACGCCCCGCGTGTACGGAAATTCGCCCGGATCTCCCAGGTCATCGGCGTAGCCGACTTGGTCGATATTCTGGGGATTAAAATCGTTAGGAAGCTCAATTCCGGACGATGTCTCGAATCGTTCGCGACGCTCAGGCATATCGCGGATAGATTAACACGGACAAGGGTTCGCACGCCTTAAACACGCCCTTCGTTCGGATTGGTATAATTTGAAAGCACTGCATCGCGCCGGGCGACGACTACAACTTGAATTACTACAACTACTTCACAGAGATCGAGGACACGTTTATCCGGCGTCGAGGCAAGAATCTTTTCTTGAGTCCGATCGACTGGGCGATGATTGAGTCCTGGCAGGAGCGGCAAATTCCCCTCCACGTGGTGATTCGCTCGATCGAATCGGTATTCGACGTTTATGACAGGCAGCCAATGCAGACGCGCTCGATCAAGACGCTGCTGTATTGTCGCGAAGAGATCGAGGCCCAGTACGCCGAGTGGACACGCTCCCAAGTCGGAAAGTCGAAGGGCGATGAGGAGGAAAACCCGGACGGGCCATCTCTCGAGGCTATTCGAAAGCACATCGGCAAGTCCGTCGCGGCACTCCGCGCGATCGATGCAGAATCGCTTCGCGAGGACATTCACAGGGCGATCGCACGGCTCACCGATCTGGGCGAAAATCTCGCATCAAAGCCCGAGGCTGTCGATGGCATGCTCGCCGACATCGAAAAGATTCTCGATCGCGCAATGCTAACGAACTGGGATGCGTCGCATCTAAAGGTTTTGAAGAAGGAAGTTGCATCACAGCTCAAGGCCTATAAGGCCGAGATGCAGCCTGACGCTTATGAGAACGCCGCGCGGCTAATGCTCTTAAAACTTCTGCGCGAAGCATCTGGAATGCCGCGTCTCGGAATTTATTATCTATGAGAGTTTTCGCCCTGTTATCGATTGTCTTTTTATTCGCGGCCGGCGTTTCGGCTCAGGCGAAGGCCAAGCCCACGCCCCGTCGATCTCCATCCGAGGTCCCCGCGAAGCCGGCGCCCGAGGTGCTCACCGCCACGAACAATCTCGGGGTCGATGCCGGTGTCGTCGTCGGGAAAACCTATGCAAACAGGGCACTAGGTTTCGAAGTGACGTTTCCCGACACGTGGCTGATCCCGGGCGATGATTTTGAGGGATTCGTGCGCGACAAAGGTTACGACTTGCGCGTAAAGGTTCCGAATACAGATGAGCAGACGAAGGCGAATGTACGGCGCTTTGAGAAGAACGTCGTCCTTCTCCTCACGGCGTATCGATCGATGCCGGGAACAAAAGGGAACTCAATAATTCACATTTCGGTCGAGGACGTCTCTGATACTCCGCAGATCAAGGATGCCGTGGATTACTTCGATATGATGAGCTCGCAGATATCGACGATGAAGCTGCCCGCCGGCTTTAGCGTTTCGGAGGTGCAGGCCGAGAAGCTGGGACCGAAACAATTTGCATTCCTCGAAACCTCGTCCGGCTCTACCAGGAAACGAATGTATGCGACGGTGCGTGGCAGACGTGCGTTGATGTTTACGATCTCGTATGCGTCCGCTGACGACCTTGCCGTGTTGCGGCGAATGCTCGAAGAGGGTAACTTCTCCCTCAAGTGACTCAATCCAGAAAACTAATGCCCGGCGATCTGCTCGATCTGAAGATTGAGCGAATCGTTCCGCGTGGATTCGGCATCGGCTTTGCCGACGGCTCAACCATATTCGTTCCGCTTGCCGCCGCCGGTGACGTTGTCCGCGTGCGTATCGCGGAGGCCAAAAAGCGTACCGCCTTCGCCGAGATCGTAGACGTTCTCCAGCCGTCTCCAGACAGGATTACGCCGCCGTGCCCGCACTTTGGCGTGTGTGGCGGCTGCGATTTTCAACAGCTCTCATACCAAGCTCAACTCGCCGCGAAGGTAGGGATTATTCGTGACTCACTCCGCCGAATCGGCGGAATTGATTACGAGCCAAAGATCAACATAATTCCCAGCCCAAATGAGTTCGGTTATCGTTCACGGGCTCGCTGGCACGCGGACGGAGAAGCCGAGCGAATCGGTTACTACGCCCGAAACTCTCACGACATCATCGATGTCAGGACGTGCCCGATCCTTACCTCGCCGCTCGAGGCGACGCTGCTTTCGCTTAAACGATCCGCCCCGTGGGCCAAGCTCACCGGCGATACTTCCGAGATCGAGGCGGCGGAGGACGGTGGCACGATCTCCTTATATTCCACGGAGATTGGTGATTCGCCGGATGAGATTGCAACGAATGTGCACGGCCTAGAATTCGCATATTCGGCACGCACATTTTTCCAGGGGAATCGTTCACTTATTCCGACGCTGATAGACCTCGCAATCGATGGAATGTCCGGTACGGATGCCCTCGATCTTTACAGCGGAGTCGGCCTGTTCTCGTTGCCGCTCGCGGCCCGATTCGAGCGAGTAACAGGCGTCGAGGCTAATGCAGAGTCGATCCGCTTTGCAAAGCAAAACAAGGCGCGAGCCGGCCTTGCAAATGTGACTTTCGTTCGAGATGAGGTCGGTCATTATTTGGCAGAATACAGCGGCAGTTCGCCTGATCTGGTACTCTTCGATCCGCCCCGCTCGGGGGCCGACGTCGAAACCATTCGGCATCTCGCTCGCATTCGGCCGAGCCATATTTCATACGTCTCTTGCGATCCCGCGATCCTTGCGCGCGACCTCGCCATTTTGTCCAGCTACTCGATCGCCAAGATAACCGCCCTAGATCTTTTCCCGCAGACACATCACGTCGAAACGGTTGTCCGCCTCGAACTGCGTTAGAATATTTCTATGCCGAAGAAGAACGAGTCGACCGAAATGTCGCGGAGCAATTTTGTTATCTGCCGGTTCTGCGCTCAGAAGAATAACGTCCGCGCCGACTATAAAAACAACACCGCTAACTGCGGTCGCTGCAAGCTCCCGCTCTCGAACGAGCCGCATAAGAAATTTGCAAGCCTCGACAAGAACGAATACATTCATCCGCTCGATCGCAACGCGATGAAGGCGCTAAAGGCGATTCCGGGCGTCGACTCAGCGCTCAAGAAGCTGCTCGAATGGACGGGCGAAGCCGCGATTCGAGTGATGTTTATGGCGTCTGCCGTCAAGGTTACGCCAAAGCAATGCCCCGACCTCTACGCGAAACTCGAGGTCGCGTGCAAAACGCTCGGCGTCGAGCAGCCGGATATGTACGTGCAGCAGAATCCGATGGTCAATGCGTTTACCGGCGGCGTCAAGAAACCGATAATCGTCCTCTTTTCGGGCCTTATCGAAAAGCTCAATGACGAAGAAACCGCAGCCGTCATCGCGCACGAGGTCGGCCACATCCACTCCGAACACGTTCTCTATATAACGGCGGCGCGGTTGATCGAATTTGCATTAAACCGATCAGTAGCGGCCTTCGTGCCCGGTTCGGAGATAATCAAACTCGTCGTTAGCCTGGGCATCGCGGCGGCTCTGCTGGCCTGGGCACGCCGAGCCGAGCTCTCGTGCGATCGCGCGGCTTTACTGGTAATGCAGGATCCGCACATCCTCGGGCGCACGATGATGAAACTCGCAGGCGGCACCTTCGCATCGAAAATCGATTACGAACTCTTCCTCGAACAGGGGCGTGACTTTAAAAAGAACTACGATGAGAAACGCCTTGACCGATTCTGGGCCGACGCTATGAATTCCGGGCTTTCACACCCATTTCCAATATGGCGTGTAGCCGAGGTGCTCGAATGGGTCGAAAGCGGGGAGTATCAAGCGCTAATCGATAAGGAGTAAGACTTCTGGCCGAGCAACAAAAAGCGGCCCAAGGCGGCCGCTAATCAATCCTATGAGTCAAACGGCGTCTATACGTCGACGCGGTCGAGATTCATCACCTTGTCCCATGCCGCGACAAAATCGCTGACGAATTTCGTCTCAGAATCGGTACACGCGTAGACCTCCGCTATTGCTCGGAGTTCCGCGTTCGAACCGAAAACCAGATCGACGCGAGTGCCTGTCCATTTGGCCTCTCCGGTGACGCGGTCTTTGCCCTCTAAGGCGTCACCCGACGCTTCCCATTTCGTGCTCATATCGAGCAGATTGACGAAAAAGTCATTCGTGAGAACGCCGGGGCGATCCGTGAAAACTCCGTGCTTAGACCCGTCGTAGTTCGCATCCAGCACTCGCATCCCGCCGACGAGTGCTGTCATCTCCGGAGCGGTCAGTGTCAGCAACTGAGCCTTGTCGACCAACATCTCTTCAGCCGGCGTTGTATGGCGCGACTTTCTGTAGTTGCGAAAACCGTCTGCCTGCGGCTCGAGGTAGCGGAAAGATTCCACTTCGGTTAGCTCCTGCGACGTGTCCATGCGGCCCGGCGTAAACGGAACCGTAATGTCGCGGCCCGCGTCTTTCGCTGCCTTTTCTATGGCAGCACATCCGGCCAGAACTATCAGATCTGCGAGTGAGACCATAGCACCAGAGAACACGACGCCGTCTTGCGATTTATTAAACTCTTTCTGAATACTCTCGAGCGTCGCGAGCACCGTCGCGAGTTGGAATGGGTTGTTGACTTCCCAGTTTCTCTGCGGTTCGAGACGAACACGAGCTCCGTTCGCACCGCCGCGTTTATCCCCGCCACGGAAGGTGGATGCCGATGCCCACGCGGTAGATACGAGTTGCGACACTGTCAACCCAGAATCGAGTATCTTTCCCTTCAGCGCGGCGATATCTCCGACATCGATGAGCTTGCCGTCCGAAGCCGGAATCGGGTCCTGCCAGATCAGCTCTTCCGCGGGCACCTCAGGACCGAGATAACGCCCGATCGGCCCCATGTCCCGGTGGGTTAGCTTGAACCAAGCCCTCGCAAATGCATCCGCAAATTCATCCGGATTCTCCAGGAAGCGCCGTGAAATCTTTTCAAACTCGGGATCGAACCTAAGCGATAAATCTGTCGTGAGCATCGTCGGCTTATGCTTCTTCGCTGAATCGTAGGCATCGGGAATAATCTCGTCAGCGTCCTTGGCGACCCATTGGTGGGCACCTGCCGGGCTCTTTGTTAACTCCCACTCGAAGCCGAAGAGGTTTTCGAAATAGTTATTGGTCCACTGCGTTGGATTGTTCGTCCATGTGACCTCGAGGCCGCTTGTGATCGTGTCGGGACCCTTACCGGCCCCGTGACTGTTATGCCAGCCGAAGCCTTGAGAATCAATTCCCGCGCCTTCGGGCTCAATACCGACGTGCTCTGATTCCGCGGCGCCGTGGGTCTTTCCAAACGTGTGTCCCCCGGCGATCAGGGCAACGGTCTCCTCTAAGTTCATAGCCATTCGGCCAAAAGTTTGTTTGATGTCGACCGCCGCGAGCAGAGGATCAGGATTGCCGTCCGGCCCCTCTGGATTAACGTAGATGAGGCCCATCTGGACCGCGCCAAGCGGATTCTCGAGGTTGCGGCTGTGGACGTCGCCATCAGCATCATCGTCAGAGACCAACGTGCCGACCTGCTTATCAGCGCCCTCAGAACCATGCCCGTAACGAACGTCGCCGCCCAGCCATGTAGTTTCGGCTCCCCAGTAAACATCTAGGTCAGCCTCCCAAACGTCGGCACGGCCTCCGCCGAAGCCAAATGTCTCGAAACCCATAGTTTCTAACGCGACATTGCCGGAGAGAATCATCAGGTCAGCCCACGAGATCTTTCGGCCGTACTTCTGTTTAATAGGCCAAAGGAGCCTGCGTGCTTTATCGAGACTTACGTTGTCGGGCCAGCTGTTAAGCGGTGCAAATCGCTGCTGTCCGCGGCCTCCACCGCCGCGACCGTCGCCAATGCGATACGTCCCCGCGCTATGCCAGGCCAGACGGATAAACAAGCCGCCATAGTGGCCGAAATCGGCCGGCCACCAGTCTTGCGAATCCGTCATGAGATCCGCGAGGTCCTTCTTCAGGGCCGCATAGTCCAGCGTCAGGAATTCCTCTGCGTAGTCGAAGTCGTCGCCCATTGGGTTCGACCTCTCCGAGTGCTGACGCAGTATGTTCAGATTCAACGACCTCGGCCACCAATCGCGGTTTGTCCGATTGCTCTCGGTTGTAAACCCGATTGCGCCTCCCGTGAAAGGGCATTTGCCCGAACCATTCCCATTTTCTTCAGTTTTGTTTTCCATATTTCTGCCTTTTATTGTTCGTCGTCCCCGGTCCGACTCACTCACCCCAAAAAAGAATATCCCAAGTGACTGCCTTGAATGCCTAATGAATTTGGAATTAGAATAATTCTCAATTGACCTAGTGTCAAGAGACGCTAAGTATCATATTTGGACAACAAGTGTCTCCGACATGACGCCTTCTGCCTTTCGGCGTTCTGACTTATAATCGACGATTCGCATTTTATTTATGTCATTAACAGTTGTTGGATCGGTTGCGTTTGATTCTCTCGAGACGCCTTTTGGCAAACGGGACAAAATTTTGGGTGGTGCGGCGACGCACTTTGGGCTATCGGCAAGCTTTTTCACAAAAGTGAATGCGGTGGGCGTTGTCGGCGGCGATTTTGGCGCAGAAGAGTGGGCGGTCTTTGAGCGTCACGATATCGATACGAGAGATATCGAGATCGTAAAAGACGGAAAGACCTTCTTTTGGCAGGGCCGTTACGACTACGATATGAACACGGCTCACACGCTCGACACACAGTTGAACGTGTTCGAGACATTCGATCCAAAGCTCTCGGACAACTCGAAATCCGCGCGTCTTTTGTTTCTCGCGAACATCCTACCGATGCTCCAGCGACAGGTTCGGGAGCAATGTCCAAATGCCGAATTCGTGGCAATGGACACGATGAATTTTTGGATTTCATCGATGAAGGAAGAATTAATCGAGACCATCAAAGTCGTCGATTGCATAATCATCAACGATGCCGAAGCGCGACAATTGACTGACGAGCCCAACATCCACAAGGCCGCCAAGGCGATCATGAATTTTGGCCTTCGGGCGGTCGTCATCAAGCGAGGTGAGTACGGAGCCACGTTGTTTACGAAGGACGCATATTTCGCCGTGCCGGCGTATCCGCTTGAGAGCGTTTTTGATCCAACGGGTGCGGGCGACACCTTTGCCGGCGGATTCATGGGGTATCTGGCGGCGCAAAAGGAAATCACTGATGACACGATGCGGCGTGCAATGATCTACGGGTCTGTGATGGCGTCTTTCAACGTCGAGAAGTTCGGCACAGAACGCGTCGATTCGTTGACGAATCCGGAGATCAACGAAAGATTTTCTGCGTTTAAGCGGATGACTCACTTTGACGAGATTCCTTTCGAGCGTTCGACAACTGCCTAGGGCATTGATGAAAGACGGCACGGAAAATCCGCTTGCACGCGTCGAACGAAGACGGCCGGATTACCCGCTGCTTCTCGCCGCGGCAGTATTGGTCGTGCTCATTCTCGCCGGACTCATTACGGCCGTCCGTGCGGGAAACTACACCGAAGCGGCTATATTCTTCGTGTCGGCGATCGTGCTCGCCGCTCTTTTTCTCATCGACAGGGCGGCTTCGCGCCATGCGTCGGCGCTCGACGATCGAAAAGTAATCCGGTGGGACGCCGCCTCGCCTGAGCTTCAGCGTCAAAATGTGAGCATCGAGGTCAGAGAGCTCGCGAGGCTGCTCGGCGTGGGCGACGACTCGCTTACCGATCTCCTCTCTGCATACATTGTCGCGGAGGACCTTGCTCTACGACAGATCCAGCAGGAAGAAAATCTTCCCCTGCTGCGCCACGTAAACATCGGCGGGCCATCGTTCGACGCGATCCTGGTCGATCAGGATCTCATCACGTGCGTTGAGGTCGCATTCCTCGTCACTCCCGATCTGAGGCAGGAAAAAATCGAGTCGATGCTAAAAAAGGTCGCGACCGCTATACAGAACTTGGCGACGATGAAGAGTAAATTGAGGCTTCGCCTAATGCTCGTTCTCGTGACTCAAATGTCGGCGGATGAAGAGGAGCACTTGCGCCTGCTATTCACGACGCGCCGATTCACCGAAACGCCGGTCGACATCGATATCAGGATGCTCGATTTTGAGATGCTGCAGAGGACCTACGTTAGTGAATAGGGAAGAGTAAATCGCGAAGAGGGAAGACTGGTACGTTATGAGTTTGCTAAATGACAAAATCGGGATGATATTCGGGGTCGCGAACAAGCGTTCGATAGCGTGGGCGTGCGCGAGGGCGTGTGCCGAACACGGCGCTCAAATGGCTTTCACGTATCAGGGCGAGCGACTGAAGGAGAATGTCGAAAAGCTGGCGGGCGATCTTGAGAATTCGCTGGTCGTGCCCTGTGATGTAAGCAGGCAGGAGGACGTCGACGCGGCTTTCGCGGCGGTGAAAGAGAAATACGGGCGGCTCGATTTTGTCATTCACTCGATCGCTTACGCTCCAAAGGAAGCTCTCGAGGGCGAGTTCGTGGCGACGACGCGCGATGCCTTTCGGACTGCATTAGAGATCAGTGCATTTTCGCTCACGCAGGTCTCGCTCGCCGCCGCTCCGCTTATGACCGAGGGCGGCAGCATTGTCACGATGACGTATTACGGCGCGGAAAAGGTCGTGATGAACTATAACGTCATGGGCGTCGCAAAGGCCGCACTCGAGGCGTCGACTCGCTATCTGGCGGCCGATCTCGGCAAGAATAATATACGCGTGAACGCGATATCCGCCGGCCCAATCAATACGCTCTCGGCCCGCGGCGTCAAGAATATGGGTTCGCTCCTGAGCTATGTCGGCGAAAAATCTCCGCTTAAGCGCAACGTGACTACTGAGGAAGTCGGCAACACTGCTTTCTTTCTCGTTAGCGATCTATCTACAGGCATAACCGGCGAGACGATCTACGTTGACTGTGGCTACAACATAATGGGAATTTAGCGAATGGCAAAAAAGGACGTAATCAGAAAGGCGCGACAAGTGCACGAGCCGGAGACGATCGCTGAGGCGAAGGACGCCCGAGTCGAGGATGGATATTGGAAGCTGACCGATGACGAGATCCTGCTCCGATCGCCTGAGCCCGGTGACGATTACAAGACATCAGATTCGTGGCGCGTTTTTCGGATAATGGGCGAGTTCGTGAGCGGCTTCGACGAGCTGGCGACTGTCACTCGCGGCGTCTCTATCTTCGGTTCGGCTCGCACGTCGCCTGATGATCCGCTCTACGAATCGGTCCGCCAGACGGCGTATCTACTGGGACAAGCAGGGTTTGAGATCATCACGGGCGGCGGTCCGGGCGTGATGCAGGCGGCGAACCAAGGAGCTCGCGACGCCGGTGCCGTGTCGGTCGGCTGCAACATTGAGCTGCCCTTCGAGCAGTCGGCAAACCCTTATCTGACAAAGTCGCTGACCTTCAAATACTTCATGGTCCGCAAGACGATGTTTATAAAGTTTAGCAACGCCTACGTTATTTTCCCGGGCGGTTTCGGCACGATGGACGAACTTTTTGAAGCGCTGACGCTGATTCAAACAAAGAAGATCCGTAATTTCCCGGTAGTGCTGTTTGGCTCACAATACTGGCGCGGGCTTCTGGCATGGCTCACTTCGACGATGCTCAATGAGAAGATGATTGCCAACGAAGACTTGGCTTTGATCCACCTCACAGACTCGCCGCAGGACGCCGTCGATTTTATCGTCTCCACGTGCCAGGCCCCGGGCGATCTCGGTCCATCGCCCGCAAAAGCGAAAGATGAGTAGCTAGAGTGCGGCCTCGAGCCATTTTCGGTATGGCTCCGCGACGGTATCGGCGTCGATGGCGACGATCTCAGGCGTTTCGTAACTGTGATTAGCGGCGATGAAATCGCGTAGATCCTCCCATTTTTCGGGCAGGGTCTTTATAAGCAGCAGGTGCTCTCGATCCTTCACAATGTTCCCTTCCCACGCGTACACCGACAGCATTTGGGGCAATATTTGCACGCATGCCGCCAGCCCAGATTTTACGATAGCCTCGGCGAGCGACTCACCCAAACCGTTGTCCGGGACGGTAGTTAACACGATCAGCATTGGCAATAGTATATCCCTCAACCGCCTAGACTTTGTTCTGTTAAAACAGGAAAATTGACAGAGTTTTTCGCGGGTCCGATCTCTCAACAATCTATGAAACTCCGATGGCGTTACGGCCTAATCGCGGGGATTTTCCTGGCGATCTTTTCGCTCTATCCGCAGATGAAGATGGTCTATCTGCGCGGCGACGATTGGAACGGGCACTACGCTTACAACGATATCGACGAGGTTGCGTATGCGGCCTACGTGCGTGCGCTGATCGACGGGCGACCGAGGAAAAACGACCCTTACACGGGCAAGGATGACTCAACAGCCACACCGCAGGAAGAGTCTTTGTTCTCAATCCAATTTGCTGCTCCCTACACGGTCGCGCTGCCAGCGCGATTGATCGGCATCGGCGCTCCGTGGGCGATAACGCTTGCCGGAGCGATCGCGGCTTTTTTGACGGCACTCGCGGTATTCTGGTTGATCGGGATGATGACAGGGAACTCGCTCTTTGCAATGTCGGGCGCGCTCGTCGTGCTCGCCGGCGGAGCACTCTTTGCGGGCGAAGGCGCGATCGGCGAGATTTCTGGAATGGGTTACGCCTATCCGTTTTTCCCGGGATTCCGCAGATACATTCCGGCCATGGCCTTTCCTGCGTTCTTCGCGCTCGTAGGAATTGTGTGGAGATTGGTCGGGCAAGAAAGAGTCAATGAGCAAGAGCTAAACACAAAGAAGCATTCTGTCGCAGGAATGGACACGCGCGTGCTGGCATTAATTTGCTTCGCGGTTGTAGCGTTCTCCTACACTGTTTTCTCGTATTTCTACGTCTGGACAACCGCCGCCGCCTGGTTCGGATGCCTCGGTATTTGTCTGCTCCTCCTTCGTCCGTACAGGCTCTTCACGGATCTTAAACGCCTGGTGCTTATCGGCGCGGCATCGTTTTTGGCCTTGATTCCATACGCCTACTTGCTAGGCCAGCGTTCGCAGACGATGGATAACGTGCAGCTCCTCGTTCGCACGCGGCAACCGGATTTGTTGAGGGTGCCGGAACTCATCGGCTACTTGGTGATTGTGTTGATCTTGCTATCCGCGGTCCTCAAGGTCGTCTCGCTTCGAGATCGGCGAATAGTCTTTACGCTCTCTTTCGCGCTCGTGCCGCTCGCGATATTCAATCAGCAGGTTATTACGGGGCACGCGCTACAGCCAATTCACTATCAGGTTTTCATCGGCAACTATGTGGCCGGCCTCGCGTTAGTGTTATGCGTCGGGCTGCTGTGCTTTACAGGCCCAGAGCGTCGCGCGAAGTTGCGGGCCGCAGCCGCGATCACTCTTGGCGTTGTCGCCGCCGTGTGGGGATTGGTCGAATGCCACTACACGGTGCGTATCCTCGATGAAGTCAACGTCATACGCGACGAAGCTCTTCCGGTCGCCAAACGTCTCGACGAGATCGCGAGGGCCGATCCTGCGGCGAAAGAAAAAGTGGTACTTCACTTCGGGGTGGCTGAGGGTGACGATCTGCCGACGCTCGCGCCCCAGTCGCTTCTGTGGGCGCGGCATCAGCATGTATTTGCGAGCGAGACGTGGCAGCAGCATAAGGAACGCTACTATCAATATCTCTACTACAACGGCATTATGCCCAGTCAGCTAGCGGCATCGATGAAGCGAGGGAGCGATTTCGTTTCGGTCATTGCGCTCTTCGGCTGGGGTCGTCACACCGACCGGTTGAATTCCGAGTATCAGCCGCTGACGTTTGCCGAGATCGATGCCGCGGCGGACCTTTTCGGTGAGTATCTGCGGACGTTTGACCCGAGACGCGAGGGCGTCGAAAAGCTCAATTACGCGATTGCACGTGCGGACTCCGGTCCCGATTTGTCGAACGTAGACTTGTGGTACGAGCGAGACTCGGGCGAAATCTACGGAGAGTATATTCTCTACACGATTCGGCTCAAGTAAATAAAACAGGGGCCGCCCAGCCGGGAGGCCAAAACATTAATGCCAAAACAATATAAGGACTAATTATGCCGCTGCAAGAACGTCGTTCGAAGTCTCGGCAAAAACACGACGTCCGTTAATGGCGTCGTCAATAATTTCACGCACGGCGGAAGCATCCGGATTTACATCCATTCGGACGCACGCCCTGAGGTGGCGAATAATCCCCTCGGTCGCGATCTCGAGTGTGTCTCCGGCGAGCTTCGAATAACGGCGTGCCTGAATATGGTCAATTTGCAAGACCCTGTCCTGCAATGTCATCGGTCTAGCTGCTGCCACTTTTTACTCTCCTTCAATCAAATCGGCTATCCCTGTAAATAGCCATTTTGCTTTGCTTCAAGCTGCAAAGGCTGAGATCTGAAATCGAAGAGTTGCCGGGAAAAATCCACCGGTGCTTCGCTGTCCTCACTCAACCTGTAATGAAATGGTAACAGAGGTGGCGAAGGTTTGTCACCATCTTTTTTTTGGGAAACGGGAAATTTGTCTCGGATAGCAGTCGGGGCCGACACGTATATGTGCCGACCCCGGAGATTTACGAATACAAGATATAGTGTCTAGGCCACTGCGTCTTTCATCGCCTTGCCAATGCTGAACTTAACTGTAGTCTTTGCTGGGATCTTGATCACTGCACCGGTCGCGGGATTACGTCCATCGCGTGCCTTACGGTGGGTCTTCTTGAGCTTACCGAAGCCGGGAACGGTGAATTCTCCATTCTTCTGCACTTCGCTGGTTGCAAGCGAAGCCATCTCCTCGAGCAGCGACTTTACTTCCGTTTTCTTGAGCCCGGAGCTTTCGGCCAGGCGATTGACGATTTCAGTTTGAGTTAAACGAGCCATTGTTTACTAACCTCCAAGGTAATTTAAGAAAGTTCGATCGATCCTTGCCGGAACAGCATTGGCAATCGGGGTGGTACGATCGGCAGCGTTCAGGGATTGATGGTCGGGGCGGCAGGATTCGAACTTGCGGCCTCTCGCTCCCAAAGCGAGCGCACTACCAGGCTGTGCTACGCCCCGTTATGTCAATGCTAAACGATTCCAAGTGTCGAATTCTAAGCGCCATCTGCACCTAGGTCAAGTCAAACCGCGATAAAATCACGCAAATACGGGATGATCGCTAAAATTGCCTGAGAGCGGTGACTGATGGATTGTTTGATTTCGGTGCCGAGCTCACCAAAAGTTTTGTCGAATCCGTCGGGAATGAACACCGGATCGTAGCCGAATCCGTTCGCACCGCGCGGAGCGTCGGCAATAGTCCCCTCACAATTTTCTTCGACGCATGCGATTAAATTTGCGTTCGCATCCGCCAGAGCGATTGAGCATTTGAATCTGGCAGTTCGCGCCGCGTGCGGTGCAGCTTCGGAAATCTCGCCGAGCAGCGTGGCGATTTTCAGATCGTAATTAACGTCGCCGCCGTGACGCGCCGAAAGAATGCCGGGCCGGCCGCCTAGCGCATCTACTTCGAGCCCGGAATCGTCCGCGATCGTTGCCATGCCCAGTCGGCGCGCATAGCCTACGGCCTTGAGCACCGCATTCTCTTGGAAGGTCGTGCCAGTCTCCTCGATCTCGCTCAGGCCTTCGAACTCAGCGAGTGAGCGGACATTTACGGGCAGCTCGGAGGCAACTTGTCTTAGCTCCAGAAGCTTGCCGGAATTTGTGGTGGCGAGGACGATCTCAAACATTTATGTTGCCTGTTCGACGCGAAAAAGAGCCGTCCTTGAGCATCGCCCATTCGAAAATCCCAAGTCCTAGCTCCCGCGAAGTGTCCCGAGCGGCTTACGAAATAGAACGTCGAAGCTAGCTGCGAGGCCGACCACGACCACGATAGCGGCCGTAACGGCAATGCCGACGAGCGCGACGATTGGCTCGAACTGCCACTCGATATTCATTACAAATCTACTGACCGCGTACGACATTCCGATCGCGAAAATCGTGCCGATTATTCCTGCCAGCAGCCCGACGAAGCCGTACTCGGCAATTAGGATTTTGCCGAGCATCGCGCGGCGGGCACCCAGGGTTTTCAGGACTGCGTTCTCATAGATTCGTTGCGACCGTGTCAGCGCGATTGAGCCGATTAGAATGAGAATGCCGCTCAGCATTACAAAACCTCCGACAAAGGTTATCGCCAGTACAAAGTTTTCGATCAAACGCTTTACCGATGTGAGAATATCGTCCACATCAAATATCTGAACGTTGGGAAATCTCTCGAGCAGGTCGCGCTGCAAGCGCTGACGGTCTGTCGGCAGCGTATGTTTGAGCACCGAGGCGGCGAAAGTTTGCGGGGCCCTTTCGAGTGTGCCGGGGCGAAATACGAAGATAAAGGCCGAACGCGTATTTCTGAGATCGAGCTTTCGAATGTTCGCAACACGGGCGGTGATCATCCGCCCGGAAATGTCGAATGTAACCGAGTCGCCGGGCGAGACCTTCAGGGTCGTTGCCATCGCGTCTTCCACAGAAACTTGCGGCTCATCGGTCCTCGCCCCATTCCACCATTGGCCTGCCAGGATACTTTCGTTTTCTTCGAGCTTCTCGCGGTAGGTGACGGCAAACTCGCGACCGATTCGACCCTGTTCGCGCCTCACCTCGCGATCCTGATAATTAAAGGGCTCGGCGTTTACAAAGGCGATCCGAGCCCGAACAGCCGGGATCACCTGAGGAACTTCGCCCACGCGGTTCGAAATCATAGCGGCCAACTCATCAATCTGGCCTTTCTGAATATCGACGAAAAACAAGCTCGGAAGCTTTGAATTACGCGTAAAGTCGAATTCGCGAATGATGTTGCTTTGCGTAAAGTGAGTCGCAAGAACTACGAACGCCCCCAGACCGACGGCCAGCAGGATGATGCGAGTCTGATTGCCGGGACGGTAAAGGGAATTGATGGATTGCCGGAGTGTAAAACTCCCCACTCCACGCACGCGCCGTAGCAGTGACGTTACGAGCGCCGCAGCCGCGTAGAGCATCCCTGACGTTACGCTGAGGCCGACCAGGAAGATCGCACCCACCTTGAGCGAGCCTGCCTGCCAAACCGCAATTGCGAGCAGAGCGGCGACGACCAGCAAACCGGCCAACCATTTCTTTCGATCCAGTCGCCCCACGCTTGTATTATTCTCGTCGCGAAGCAGTAGCTTCGGCTTTATTGTCTGGATCTGCAGGAGCGGCAGCGCGCTAAACAGCAGCGAGATTACGACACCGAGCACCACGCCCTGCACACCCACGCTCAACCCGACGTCGTACGTCATTTTCTGCGGAAGGACGTCCGCGAAACGCCACTGCGTCACATAGAGTCCGAGCTGAGCGAGAATAACTCCAAAAATACTGCCTATCAGGCCGAGGACAAAAATCTGCAGCCCATAAACTGTCAAGATCTTGGCGCTCGATGAGCCGAGGCATTTGAGGACGGCGATGGTTTTGCGCTTTTGCTCGACAAATGCGCGAGCGACATTCCAAACGCCCAAGCCTCCGAGTACGAGGATCAGTAGGCCGCTCAGGGCGAGATAGTTCTCGGTGCGAACGAACTGTTCGCTTAGATTTTCCTGCTGCTCGCGATACGACCCGACCTGCACGGTCGAACCTTTGAGGGCTGAGCGCAATTCGGTTACTAGTTGCGTCGGATTTTCGCTCGTTCGGTAGAGAATGCGCCGCCGTACACGTGCGCTTCGCGTCAGCCCTGCGGCATCAACCGCTTTTTTCTCCACGAACACGCGCGGGCCCAACCGAAAGCCGCTCGAGCCGCCGGGCTCTTCATCCAGTACGCCTCGGATCGTAAAAGTGCCTTCCCCAATCTTGACCTGGTCGCCGACGTCGATGCCAAGATCCTCTATCAGGATGCGTGCTACCACGGCTCCGTTTCCGTCGAGCAGGGAAAAATTAAAACGCCGTCCATCCGATAACGAAAAGGTTCCGACAAGCGGAAACGGCGGCTCTATCCCCTTCAACTCAACGAACTTTACGCGGAGATTCTCGGCATCCGCAGGTCGTGCCATCACCGCGGCTGAAATCGTTTCGTTCTGATCCTCTACAATCTTCGAAGCGCCCATTACCGCCTCTATCTTCGCGAGATCCTCGGGAGCAAAATCGTTTGTCGTGCTGATCTCAAGGTCGGCCGTCATCAGTGCACGAGCGTCGGTGCCGACGGCGCGTGTCAAATTCTGGATCAGCGACCGCAACGCGACCACCGACCCAACACCCAAGGCGATACAGAGAAAAAAGAACAGAAGGCGCCGCCAGGATGAGCGAATTTCGCGGCGCGTGAGACTGAGGATAAAAGTCATGGGGTCTCGAGAGTCTAGCGAGTCGGGAGTCAGTTCTGTGTTCCTCGAAGATGCTTACTAAAGGCCATCAGAATCCTGGAAGTCTCGTCCAGCATTCGATAAAGAGTGTCGAATTGTTCTTGGCTGAGATATTTCAGATCGAGAGCCACATAAAGGTGGGACTGCGTTTCCGCTGCGGATCCGTGCGCATAATTCAAGAAGTTCGCGAACTCTTTATCCGACTTTCGACCGAATCCCTCGGCAATATTGGCCATTATAGACACGCTGGACCTTCGAATCTGGTCTCGAAGTCCAAAGTCCTTGGCAAAGGCGCCCTGAGCGGTTATCGCATAGACTGACGCGTTCAATTGTCTGGCTTTCTGCCACCCAATGATGTCTTCGAACCTGTTGATGGTCGCCATAGTGTCAGGTCTCTCTAGACTCCGGACTTCAGAGACTCATCGCTCATCACGCGGCCATCGACCAGCGTGATCTGTCTCTGTGCCTGCTCGGCGAGATTGAGATCATGGGTTACCAGCACGAGCGTCACATTATTCTGGCTGTGAAGATTCTGCATCAGCTCGAAGATGTGCTGCCCATTGCGCGAATCGAGGTTGCCGGTCGGCTCGTCGGCAAGGAGAAATTTTGGCGAGTTTGCGAATGCACGTGCGATCGCCACGCGCTGCTGTTCGCCGCCCGAGAGTTCGGCGGGATAGTGATGCCCTCGGTTCGCGAGGTCGACAGTCTCTAATAGATATTTGGCTCGGTCGCCGGCGTTTGGAGCCCCCAGGATCTCCATCGGAATGAGGATATTTTCGTACGCAGTGAGACTCGGAATCAGGTGAAAGGACTGAAATACGAATCCGATCTTTTTTGCGCGAATCTCGGCCAGTTCGTCCTCGGACATCGCCGTTATTTGCTCACCATCGACAAAAATATCGCCTGACGACGGAGCGTCGAGCCCGGCAATCAAGCCCAGCAGCGTTGACTTTCCGCTGCCCGAGGCACCAGTGATGGCGACGAACTGACCATCAGGTATCGACGCAGAGACATCGCTTAGAATCGTGAGATCGTCCGCCCCCGAGCGAACCGTTTTTGTCAGGCTGCGTAACTCAATCATGTGTTATCCGTATTCGAGAGTTTAGCATCGGCCCTCGTGATGTGCCGTTTTGGGCGAAAGTAGGCGCGAATGCGAGAATATACTTGCATCCTGCCTTCGGTGGCTGGCATATAACACTTATGATTCGTCGGGATTTCGTTCCAGTATTCATCTTCATTATCCTCGGGTGTATTTTTCTTAACGGCTGCAGCGAATACACCGTGGACCGCACGAGTTCCGAAAAACCGCTCGCGATCCCGAACATCAAACTCGACCGGCCAAAGATTGTTGCCTTCGGCGACAGTCTGACGGCAGGTTTTGGGCTTCTCGAAAAAGAGTCGTATCCATATCTGCTTCAGGAAAAGCTGCGGGCCGACGGCTTTGATTACGAAGTGATAAATGCCGGTGTTTCAGGAGATACGAGCTTGGGCGGCGTCGATCGGATCGACTGGGTCCTCGAGATGGACAACGTAAAGATCCTGATTCTTGAACTTGGCGCAAACGACCTGCTTCGCGGCGTTCCGCCGATGAAGATGAAAGCGAATCTTGACGCAATCATCAAACGGGCGAAGGCAAAAAACGTTCGGGTGCTGCTGTGCGGCATGCTCGCACCGCCCACCATGGGCGAGAGCTATCAGCGGGAATTTACGACAGCCTTCCCCGATCTCGCCTCAGAACATAAGATTACTTTTCTTCCTTTTCTGCTCGACACGATCGCGCTTCAAAAAGAATTGAATCAGGCGGATGGCATTCACCCGAACGCGGAAGGCGCGCGCATTATGACGGAGAATATTTATCGCGCTCTCAGGCCAATGATCGCCACCGTCAGCTAGTCAGATACTCAATGAACGTCACTCATCTCGAATGCTCTCTCTGCAGTCTCGAACACGAGGCCGGCGTCCTCCAGAATCTGTGCAGGACGTGCGGCAAGCCATTGCTCGTACGATACGACCTCGCCAAGGCCGGCGCGAGCTTTGAACGCGATCCATTATGGAGTCGCGTCTCTTCTCTTTGGCGCTATCGTGGAGTGCTTCCAGTCGTCGAGGAAGCGAACATCGTCTCTTTCGGTGAAGGCTGGACGCCGCTGCTCCACGCCGGACGCCTCGCGGCCACGCTGCCGATCAAGGTCAACCTTCTTATTAAAGACGAAGGCCAGAATCCGACGCAGTCTTTCAAAGCACGCGGGATGACGGCAGCAATCTCGATGGCCAAGGAACTTGGCGTTAAGAAGGTCGCTGTCCCTTCAGCGGGAAACGCCGCGGGTGCGCTCGCCGCATATGCGGCAGCTGCACAAATGGAAGCGTTTATTTTCATGCCTTCCGATACGCCGCGTGCAAACGTTGTCGAGTGCGAACAAACCGGTGCGCATGTGACGCTGGTCGACGGCCTGATTACGGATTGTGGAAAGATCGTTGCGACGCGAAAGGACGCCGAAGGCTGGTTCGACGTCTCCACACTCAAGGAGCCGTATCGAGTCGAAGGTAAGAAGACAATGGGCTATGAGCTCGCGGAGCAGCTGGGGCGTACTCTTCCCGACGTCATCATCTATCCCACCGGCGGCGGCACGGGCCTCATCGGAATGTGGAAGGCCTTCGACGAAATGGAGCAGATGGGGTGGATCGGCAGCGAACGTCCACGAATGGTGAGCGTTCAATCGTCGACCTGCGCACCGATCGTCCGCGCGTTCAATCGCGGTGAGCGCTTCGCCGATGAATTCGAAAACGCATCGACAGTCGCATCGGGCCTTCGGGTGCCGAAAGCGATCGGCGATTTTCTCATCCTCGATGCGATCCGCGCATCGGGCGGCACGGCCATTGCCGTCGATGACGCCGAGCTTCTCGCAGCCGTTGCGGAAATCGGGGCGGCTACCGGCATTTTCGCAGCTCCTGAGGGCGCGGCCAGCCTCCCAGCCTTGCGCGTGCTGGTCGCACAGGAGATGGTGAAAGAAGGCGAGACGGTCGTCCTATTCAACACCGGCTCGGGAATCAAATATCTCGAAGCCTTCGCCTGAGGTCCGGACACTTGAACGTCAAAGAACTCGGATACGAACAAACACCGCTAGGCGAGCTGACGCTCCGGCGGCGTCCTGAACCGCTCCTGCAAAATAGGGAAGTGTTCGAAGTGAAGCTCGGCGACGAGTATCTGATGTCGAGTCTGTTCACCGAGGCGGAACAGCAACTCGCCACCCTCGGCCTTGCCGGCTTGACGGCAATCTCGACGTAGTCGTAGGCGGCCTCGGTCTCGGCTATACGGCCGCGGCGGCGCTGAAAAATGAGAACGTCCGCAGCCTCCTCGTAATCGATATTTTCCAGGCAGTGATCGACTGGCATCAGGCCGGACTCGTTCCGATGGGCAACGTACTCACAGGTGACGCCAGATGTGAGCTCCGCCACGGTGATTTCTTTGAACTTGCACAAAAGGGGTTCGACATCACGGAGGCGGGCAGAAAGTTTGATGCCGTCCTTCTCGACATTGACCACTCGCCCAAACATTTTCTCGACGCGTCGAATGAATCCTTCTACACAACGGAAGGTCTGGCGGGCATCCACAACCAACTAAAACCAAGCGGCAGCTTTGCTCTCTGGTCCAATGATCCCGCGAACGAGGCTTTCACCAGACATTTGAAATCAGTCTTCGGATCCGCCGCCGCGCACGACATCGAGTTCCCAAATCCGTACACAAGCTCTATGTCCGTTAATTCGGTTTACGTTGCTCGAAAGTGAAGGCGGCGTAACGAATTTAGTGCTCCCGGTAAGAGTCGAGGTAAAGTGTAGTCTAGGTGAAGGCTGTGAGGAGAGTCTCTGGGCAGGTATATCCGCGTTCGTTCGGGAGTGGTTAGCCTGCCAATTCTCTGGCAAATTATTCCGGAAAACGTTACACTTTAACGTTTATCGTCCAAATGGCGGTAATTCCCAAATACATATGTTTAGCGATAACTTCAGACGCGGAGAAGGAAACACCAAAGGGATGGCCGGCTCGAAGATTGCCTCAAAGGCGGCCGATCTTGGTTGGAAGGCGTTCCAGGCGGTCAATACCCTGATGCCGGAGGGCGAATCGATAAAGCCTTCGTGGGCTGCCGAGCCGCTCTTAAAGTCTTATGAGCGCACGGCGCCGCCGCTCGGCTTTCCCCGGGAGACTGATTCGCTTTGCCCGACGTGCGTTAAGAACGTCCGAAATGGCGTGATCACGGGCGAGATTCCGCTTGAGATACTCAAAGACTCTCATCCCGGCGAAATAAAGGCTCAGATCGTTGAAGAGAACGGTCAGGTGCTGATGCGCAAAACGTGCCCGACCCACGGCGAATTTGTCGATGTCCTTGCAACCGATGCGCGGTTTTTGCAGCGGATCGAAGATCTTTTCTTCGGACGCGATTTCAAATCTGCCGAAGATAAGCACGTTCACCACCACGGCACGAGCGACATTAAATTCGGACGCGGTGCGGTATTAACGGTTGATCTGACGAATCGTTGCAACATGATGTGCAATCCGTGCTTTATGGATGCAAATCAGGTCGGCTATGTGCACGAACCGACGTTTGAGGATACGAAGCAGATCCTCGACAACGCCGTTTCCTTCAAGCCAAAACGCCAGATTATTATTCTTTTCTCCGGCGGCGAGCCGACGCTCTCGCCATACTTTCTCGACGCGGTTGCGTACGCTAAGAAGGTTGGTTTCTATCGAATCCTCGCCGCCACAAACGGTATTCGATACGCCGAAGACATCGAGTTTTGTAAGGCCGCAAAGGCTGCGGGTCAGCATGGAGTTTACCTGCAATTCGACGGCACAAATGAGGAGGACAACAAACATCGCGGCGTGGGAAATCTTTTCGATGTAAAGCTCAAAGCGATTGAGAATCTTGCCTCGGTGGGCATTAAGGTGACGCTCGTTACCACGATTGTTAATTCCTGGAACAACAATGGAATCGGCTCGATCGTAAAGTTTGCTGCGGAAAATATCGACAAAGTTCAGACGATTGCATTTCAGCCGGTTAGCTTTACAGGACGCGACGAAGACATTTCAGACAAGGATCGTATCGCCCAGCGATATACGCTCGCGGGGATGACGCACGATCTCAAGGATCAGCTTGGCGGTGTTCTCGAACCGATGCGCGACTGGTTTCCGTTATCGAGTTATTCCGCATTTACCTCGGTGATGGACATGCTGCAGGGAGCTGACGCTCCTTGGGGCTGGTCGTCGTGCAACTGCCATCCAAACTGCGGAATCTTTACCCTGATCGTCGTCAATAAGAATACGAACGAGATGCGATCGCTCTTTAAGTTTTTTAACTACGAGCGATTTATGAAGGACGTCGCAACCATCACCGACACCGCCCGCGGCAAAAAACTCACGATGGCGCAGCTCGGTCTCGCGATCATGCGCAACTATGACGCGTCGCGTGCGCCCGAAGGCTTTCCCATCTCGCAGATCGTAAACCTATTCAAGCCTTCGTCTGCCACCGCGAATTCCGATCGCAACGACAGGATGCAGGCCGAGAAGAAAGAAGAAGACATCTGGCGTGTGCTTTGTGTCGAGGGAATGTGGTTCCAGGACTTGTTCACTTACGATTTTCGGCGTACCGAGATGTGCGTTATCCCGTACGGGACGCAGGACGGCGAGATTTCCTTTTGCGCATACAACACGGGCGTCGGCTGGCGCCAGATCGTCGAGGAAATGCACAAGACCGCCTCACTCTCGGAATGGTACAAGGAGCACGGCCGCCATGACGTCTACGCGAAGGGCAAAGCCGTCCCCGGTATCACGAAAACGCGTAGCCTTAGCTTGCCCGTGATCGCCAAGATCGTATCGGAGGATCTGGATGCTCCAGCTTCTTCGCCGTATCTCGTCGAGGAAGGTGAATACGGAAAGGCAGCAGTTTAATTAAAGACGAATAAGGGGAACTAAGTTATGCCAGACGAAAAAGACATTGCCCAGGCAAAAAAGGCTTTGGAACAAAATGAGCGAGAAGGGACAACCGCCGAGCTCGAAGGCGAACATCCGGAACACGCACCGCAGCCGGGCAAGAAGACGCCGCAGGAGCATGTTGACAAAGACGCAATCGATGAAAGCGGCAACCTGCTTCACCCGCCTGAAGACGACGACACGGAGCAAAAATAGATCTTGCCCGAAGAAGAAAAAAGCGTTTGGGTTGCGAATCCAAACGCTTTTTTGATGAGCAAAACCGTTGTTGAATGACATGAACAGTCTCGTTTTCTCAAACATGCTCCATAGACCGGCCCGCACGCTGGTCAGCATCGTCGGTATTGGCGTCGGCATTCTACTGATCGTGTTTACGGTCGGCCTCGCGAATGGCAGTTTGCGCGAGCGGGCGCAACGCGAAGCAAATGTCGGTGCTGAGATAATGTTCCGCGCGTCGGGCAGTATCGGACTGAGCGGTTCGGAGTCGCTTCGGATTCCGACTGAGCTCGCTAGTGAGATCGCGAGATTTCCGGGTGTCGCGTCGGCAGTCGCCATCGGGCAGAACTCCGTCGCCGTGAAGGATTCTACTACAGGCACGCGCCTCGTGGACGGAGTGAATTTTGCCGATTACGCCCAGATCGCGGGCCTTCAGGTCGTGCGGGGCCGAGCATTAGCGGCGTCCGGTAATGAGGCAGTCTGCGACGCATTGTGGATGAGTCAAAAAGGCCTCAAGCTCGGCGATACGATGCCCATCTACGGGCAGGATTTCACTCTCGTCGGTGTGTACGAACCGAGCGCCGGTGCCCGAGTAAAGATTCCCCTTGCGACGATGCAAGAGCAACTCGGGTCGTCCGGGAAGGCGTCCGCAATATTTATAAAAGTTGCGGAAGGGTACGATGTGGACAGCGTCGCAACACAGCTTCAGGATCGCTATCCCGAGAATCAGATTATCCTCACACGCGAGCTCGAGGAGCTCTACATGCAGGGCGTACCCGCTCTCAATGTCTTTCTGAACGTTGTGGTGGGCATCGCCGGTGCAATCAGCGCGCTAATTATTCTACTTACGATGTATACGACCGTGACCGAGCGGACGCGGCAGATAGGCGTGCTGAAATCCCTCGGAATGTCGAAAGCGGGAATTGCGTGGACGGTCGTTCAAGAGGCCCTGCTGATCAGTCTGGGTGGAATACTTTTCGGCCTGATCGGCACCTTCGTGCTCACGTACGTGCTCAATAATTGGACGACGCTGACGGTCCAAATCGATCCGCGTGTAGTCGCGAGCATTGTGGTTGTGGGAATCATCAGCACGATCGTCGGGGCTCTTTATCCGGGCATCAAAGCCGCACGACTCGATGCGGTCGAGGCATTAAACTACGATTAGGCGTTCGAGCATTTCTAGTTTGTCGATAGACGACAAATGGAGCCTAAGAGCTCGCCGATCGCGATCGAGCAGCACCTGAAAATCCCCTCTCGCCTGCGCCGCTTTCACGACACCGAACGTATATTTCTGCCCGGGCACGGGTAGATCTTCCGCGTCGTCGCACGTGATTTGCAAAAAGACACCAGTGTTCGGACCGCCCTTGTAGGCTTGGCCGGTCGAATGCAAAAACCTCGGTCCGAAACCCAGACACGTGCCAACGTGATACTTCTCCAAAATCTTCTCGCGAAATGACTGCAGCAAGCGTTCGTTCCGCTCGCTCATTTCGAGGTAGGCGAGGAGTGCAAAATAGTCGCCTTCTCGAATGTTGGAGATGTGAGATTTAACGAGCGCCTCGGCCGACTCGCCGCCGATCTTAGCTGCGTACCCCGGCGAGGAAAAAAGTGAGATGCCGTCCTGCGAGAAAAACGGCTCTTCATACGGGAGCTCGCTGGATTCTTCGAATTCGTCCGTCAGCTTCCTCGTTTCGATCTTTGCCGCCTCAACGTCCGGTTGATTGAAAGGGTTGATTCCCATCACGGCCCCCGTGACGGCCGTCGCAAATTCCCAGCGGAAAAATTCCTGGCCGAGATCCGTCGCCTCCGCCACCGACATCTGGATTACGGGATGACGCTGTGAGAATTGAGTTAGATCGACAGAGCGTTCGCCCTCGAGGCCTAGAGACACAAAAATTCGGTCGTCGCCGTAGCTCGCCGCATGCAGGATCGGCTCTCGATCGACTGGGATGATCGCGACGCTGTCCTTTCCGGTCGACTCGGCAATGAGCTGTTCGAGCCACGCACCGACATCGCGGAACGCTGGCGAAGTAAAGACGGTGAGCTTATCGCGACCGTGCTTGTGACACGCACCGAGAATCAGGCCGAGCAATGCGCCGGGATTGGATCGAGCGTCGCCGTCGCGGCACGCGCTGACCATCTTTTTTGCCGATTTCCAGAAATATTCGGCTTCCATTTCCATCGCCACGGCCGCGACAAGACCAAACGCGGACAGCGCGGAAAATCGGCCGCCAATCTCAGGCTTCCCGTAGAAGATGTGTCGAAATCCATCGTCCGTCGCGATCTTCTCCATCTTTGAGCCCGGATCCGTAATCGCGACAAATTGTTTTCCGGCCTCATTCGATATTTGCGAAACGCGGTCGAAGAAATACTGCTTGAAGCAGTTTGGTTCGAGCGTCGATCCCGATTTGCTCGCCACGATGAACAAAGTTTTTGCGAGATCGAGTTTGCTCTCCACGGCGCGCACTTGGGCCGGATCGGTTGAGTCGAGGATGTGAAAATGCGTCTTTCCAAAGGTCTTCGCGAGCACCTCCGGGCACAGCGAAGAGCCGCCCATTCCCATAAGCAGCACCTGTTCGAATCCGGCACTCTTTATGTCGCTCGCGAACGCGCGGTATTTTTCCAGATCGCCCAACTCTGCGTCAACAATATCGAGCCAGCCGAGCCATTTCGCCTCGTCGTCACTCGTCCAAACCGAGGCGTCCTTTTGCCAGATGCGCTTTATCTTTTCCGACTCGCCCCAGTCAGCGATCAAGTGGACCAACGCGTTTTCGATTTCGATTGGCAGAGAATAGGTAAATGAGTTGATCGACATGAGGAGATTTTCACGCAAAGGCTGTCACGAACGCAAAGGCGCCTTGCTTAGCCAGTCGAGCAGGATTGTTTCCTGGCGATGGAAGGCGTGTTCTGGCTTACCCGACTTGCTCATCGGGAGTTTAAAGAAAACGGAAAGCTCTTCGCGGATTCCACCTTCGCCGCGTTGATGTGCGAGGTCGAGACATCTTGCGATCTCGATCGCCAGCGGGGCGGCGAGGATCGAATCTTTGCAAAGAAAATTTACTTTGATCTGCATCGGAGCGCCTAGAAAACCTGTGATGTCGATGTTGTCCCACGCCTCTTTATTATCGCCGCGCGGCCGATAATAACGGATGTCGACGAGATGATCTTCGACGGGGTAACCGAGTAAATCGTCGAGCACCGAACTCTTGGTTTTAACTTTCGCGGCCAGCGAATCTTCGTTCGACAACGCCAGTCCGTCGCGATTTCCGAGAAGGTTGGTCGAGTACCAGCCGTCGACTTTAAGGGCGCGGCTCTTTAGGGCTGGAGCAAGAACGGTCTTGATAAATGTCTGCCCCGTTTTGCCATCCTTCCCCGCGATGGGCACCGCATTCCGCGAGGCAAATTCAATTAGGGCCGGAACGTCGACGGCGAGCGACGGAGTAAAATTCCCGTATGGAATCTTTTCTGCAATCGCCGCATAGGCGTAAAGCATCGCCGGGGAAACGTCAGCCGCGTTCTCATCGAGGGCCGCCTCGAAGCGCTCGAGCGAATCAAAAACCTCACTTTCCGCCCCCGCGAGCTTCTCGGTCGAGGCAAGATTTATGACAACGGCTGAATCACAATCCTGCTGGAAATCGGCGAGGTTGCGGCGCAGTTGGCCGATGGTGGCTCGATGAGTTCCCGCCGAGACAACGTACGTGCCCGCAATATTCGACAGGAATTTTGCGTCACCGATTGCGGGCCATGGCTGGATCTGCCCTAAGGCATTCTCGACCGCGACGAACTGTTTGTGAGCTAGTACATCGTGCTCTTCGGCCGCCGTCGAAAGGTTTTCCGGGAACAAATCCCATCCCGCGAAAATAATGTCAGTGTAGTCGGCGAGACCGGCTACCGAGATGTTTGCGAGCGGGAGGCCCTCCCTTCCGACCAGGCCGAGCCGGAGCAACTCCACCCCCGCAGCCATCGTTGTCGCGACGGCTCCGCCGATGCCAACGATCGCGATTCCCAGAGTGCGCTTCGACATAGAGGAGAGTTTACAATACGCGGCGTCTGAGAATGATTCCGGGCAAGGCCCCGGTCACTTTTGCTCCATCCCAAACACGCACTCCGTTCACAAAAACTGCGCGGACACCTGACGAAAATCTTTGCGGTTCGGCGAACGTTGCGTTGTCGATGACCTGCGACGGATCGAAAAGCACAAGATCGGCCTTCATTCCTTTCCTTATCATGCCGCGATCCTTCAGGCCAAGACGTTGAGCGGGCGACGACGTCATTTTTCTGATGGCCTCATCGAGACCCAGCCAGCCGATCTCGCGAACCAATCTCCCGAGGACTCGGGTAAACGTTCCGGTGCCTCGCGGGTGGCGACTTCCGATGCCGCCATCGCTCGACACCATTACCCATGGCCGAGTGTAGAACGCTTTCACGTCATCCTCGCTCAACGCATTACACACGACGCCCGCGCCGCCGTTTTTAACGATCTCGATGTATAGCTCGACGGGCGAAATTCCATTCGAAGCTGCGATCTCGGCCATGGTTTTCAACTCATACGAACGGTTGGCCGCGTAGCTTGTGATCAAAACCTTGTCCGCACCGCCGACATTGACGAGACCTTTTTCGATCTCTTCCCGGTCCGTGTGTTTTCGGCTCGGCACCAGGACGGTAATCGTCGAGGCCCACGCTGTGTACGGATAAGCATCGGCCGTCACGTCCTGTCCGGATTTCTGCGCGGCCTCGATGAGCGATATCGCCTCCGCGGATTTGCCCCAAACATTTCGATTGCCCATCTTTATGTGCGAAATCTGCACCGGCAATCTTGCCTCGCGCCCGATCTTTATCGCCTCTTCCATTGCGGCCCGAAAACCTTCTTCCTCGTCGCGAATATGGCTCATATAGATACCGTCATATTTCGCCGCGACCCTTGCAAGGTCGATCATCTCCTCGATCGTCGCTTTGTATCCGACATCGTATTCGAGCCCCGATGACAGTCCAAAGGCACCCTCGATCATTCCTTGCTCGACGAGCTTTGCCATAGCCGCTATCTCCTCCGAACTCGCGGAGCGTTGATAATCATTTTTTAGGATTTGCTGGCGGACCGTGGCGTGGCCGATGAACGAGGCGACATTAACTGCAGTCTTACCTTCGAGCCTGGCGAAATAATCCGCGAGTGGCCATGGACTACCGCCGTCCGGTCCGACAATGACGGTCGTGATGCCTTGCGAGACCTGATTCGCAGCAGCACCCTCGCGCACCAGGCCGGATTCGGAATGATTGTGAATGTCAATAAATCCAGGGGCTAGCACAAGACCGCTCGCATCGATAACCTCGTCGGATTTCATCGGCTCAATCCTGCCGATCTTGACGATGCGGTCGCCGTCGATTCGGACGTCGGCGACAAACGACTTTCGGCCCGTGCCGTCGATAACCCTGGCGTTTTTGAACACGAGGGCGATGCCAAACGCATTCGCACTCAGAGCCACAAGGGCTGTCACGGTCACGAGTAGTTTTCTCCACATATCGTTCGCGATATTAGGTCACTTGGGGCGGGATGTGCAACACGCGTTGACCCCGGGGGATAACAAAACTAGAATCAAAAACTTCGGGAGAGAATAACTTTGAGCGAAAAACAATTTGACGATAAATGTGCGATCGTGACCGGCGGCGCGCGCGGAATCGGAAAGGCGATCGTACTGGAGCTTGCGAATCGGGGCTGTAACGTCGCCTTTAATTATTCGAAAAGTGCGGATGAGGCCGAGGGGTTGAGATCTGAGGTCGAAAGCCTCGGCGTCAAGGCGCTTGCGGCCCAGTGTGATGTGGCAAACACCGAGGCCTCTGCGGAATTCGTCGTTGCGGTCAAAGAGACGTTCGGCTCGATTGATTTCCTGGTCAACAATGCCGGCATCACGCGTGATCAGCTGATCGTGCGGATGAAGGAAGACGATTGGGACGCGGTCATCGATACTAATTTGAAGGGTGCGTGGAATCTTTCAAAGGCCGTGCTTCGACCGATGATGAAGAATGAAAATGGCGGCTCGATCTTAAACATATCGTCGATCTCGGGTGTTGTCGGAATGCTCGGCCAGTCGAATTATTCCGCATCAAAAGCCGGGATGATCGGCCTAACAAAATCTCTCGCAAAAGAGGTCGCGAGCCGCAAGATCACCGTCAATGCTCTTGCCCTCGGCCTAATTGAAACCGGGATGGCTGCCGAAATGAACGCCGACTATCGCGAGAAGATCCTGGCCCAGATCCCGCTCGGCCGTCTCGGCAACGTTCAGGAAGTCGCGGAGATTGCGTGTTTCATGCTCTCGCCGTCCGCCGCGTATCTTACGGGCCAGGTGATCCAGCCCGACGGCGGCCTAGCTATGTAGAGCCGATCAATGTCTGTAGTAGAGCACCATTCTCCCGAGGTCGATCCGTCTGACGAAAATGCCGGAGTACAAGCGCCGGAGCGCGACCCTCTGCCCGTATATTCGATTTTTCTGCTTGTCTGTTATACGGCGGTATTCGCGGCTCAGCTCTACGCCGGGCTCGAGCGATCGGTATACCTCGCCGGCGACGATAAGCAGGCGTTTCTCGCTGGCGAATATTGGCGAATGCTTACCGGCTCAGCTCTCCACGGCGGGCTGCTTCACTACGCAATGAATACGTTTGCGTTGTACTCATTCGGAAAGATTTTCGAAATCATGAGCGCGCGGGCGCATTTGCCGATTGTGTTTTTGCTCTCGGCGATCGGCGGCTCGATCCTCAGCCTCGTCGTCAATCCTGTCGGAATCTCTGTGGGTGCCTCGGGCGGCATCGTCGGAGTTGTGGGCTACCTCGTAGTTTATTCGTTTAAGCGAAAGGAATTTGTCACAGCTGAGTTTCGCCGCGGACTGATCTTCAATATTGGCTTCATTCTCCTTTACGGATTCGTGCTCGTCGGGACCGTCGACAACTTTGCCCACGTCGGCGGCCTGTTGATAGGAGCGGCATATGCGCTTATTCAAGTGCCACGCGACAGCTATTCCGATCCGCGAATTTCGACCGACTCCGTTTCAATCGCGGGTGTCGTTTCGGCCGGAATCTACGCCGCGACCTGCGTTTTTGCGATCATCGTGATAATCGGCGTTGTCTGATCTATGGCCCGCATCCGAGTACATCAACACGTCAATCCGCTTTCGCCCTTTTACCGACAGCTACCGACACCGATCGACCTGAATGAAGTATTTGCCGATCCCGCAAAACCGATACTCTTAGACATCGGGTGCGCGCGCGGGCGGTTTCTTCTGGGAATGGCCGAGGTCGATCCTACGAGTAACTTTCTCGGCGTCGAGATTCGCGAACCGCTTGTTGATGAGGCAAACCGTCTCGCAGAAGAAGCGGGACTCGCGAATCTGCATTATTCGTTCTGCAATGCGATGCTGTGGCTCGGTGAGTTGCTAAAGGAAATTCCCGCAGGCCGGATCGAGATGGTCACGATCCAATTTCCCGATCCGTGGTTCAAAAAGAGACACGCAAAGCGACGAATGGTCACACCCGAGCTCGTCGACGCCATCATTGGAAAACTCGGCCCGGCGGCGCTGATTTTTGTTCAAACCGACATCGAATTCCTGGCGCAGGAGATGTTCGACATTTTTCGCAGCGACTTACGACTGACAGAAAGTTTGCTCACGGAAAATCCATTCGACGTGAAAACGGAGCGCGAACTAGCTGTCGAGGGGAAAGGTCTTCCGATTTATCGGTTTAGCTTCAAGGTAGGAACAAAGTCGGGGATCAAAAGTCTCACTTCCAAGTCTTCTCTTTCTTAAATCGCTTGATCACCATCTCGCGGCGCAGTTTTGGCAGGTGGTCTAGAAAGAGCGTGCCGTTGCAATGGTCGGTTTCGTGGAGGAAAGCGCGGGCGGCGTAGCCCTCGGCCTCGCGCTCGAACCATTCTCCCTTTTCGTCCTGCGCCTTCAGACGCGCCTTGGCCGGACGAACGACGACCGCGGGCACTTTACCGACCGAGAGGCACCCTTCCTGATTTGATTGCTCGCCCTCTGTATGAATAATTTCAGGATTTGCAGCAACGAGCTTCGTCCCTTCGCAGTCCATTACGAAAAGGCGCAGGTTCAAACCGATCTGCGGTGCGGCGAGCCCGACGCCTTCGGCATAGTACATCGTCTCGAACATATCAGCGCAGAGGGCCGCGAGTTTGTCGTCAAATTCGGTGACAGGTTTGCCGGGCGTAGCGAGGACGTCGTCGGGGTACTCAGTGATCGTGCGGACGGCCATTCTAACGAGGTATCACGCCGCGGCGCGAGTCCCGCGAGAATCCGCGGGTGGCGTTAAAACCCTTTTCGTCGCGTGAGAGGCATTCCCAGCAGATGACGCTTTTCTCGTTCGACGGAGCCACAAAAACGTTGTAATGGTCGGTCTCACGGTCACACTCACCGCAGCGTTCCAGCGGCTTGTCGGTTCTTCTCGGGTCGATAGAATCGCTCATTTTCGTTTTTAGAGGCGAAGTTTCTTTTTGTAAAAATTCTCTTCGAGGAGAACAGTGTAGTTCGCGGCGACGTGATTTTCCAAGGGGACACAAGCGTCGGTAACGATGCAGACCACAGCCCATCGCGCGTCAACTTTCCTACGCATCGCGCTCATATAGGTATCTATGCCGCCTGGGCGACGGCACGAGCAGAGGCGAATTTTTGGTCGATGATCTTTACGATGCGCGCCGAGGCGCGGCCGTCACCTTTGCGGAATAAGGAATCTTAACTCTCGGGCGGCCCTTTGCAGCCCTCGGCATAGAGCGCCGGCTGCTTGACGCTGATAATAGGGTAATTCTCGGCCTCTTTGTTAATCTCGAGCCACTCCATATACTCCGCCGGAATCGACATATCCGAGTAAACCGCCTCAACGGGGCACTCCGGCAGGCACGCGTCGCAATCGATGCAGGTGTCAGGGTTGATCAAGAGCCTGTCAGGCAGCTCGTGAAAAGCTTCGACAGGACAGACGGCGGCGCAGTCACTGTATTTGCAGCTCACGCATGGTTCGGCGACGATATAGGTCATAGGTGGTCGAGGGCGTTAATTGCTCATCAAAACGCAAGTTAAAACCGTAATACTCGGACCTCGAGGTTGTCAAATCGGCGTCGAACTCACCGTATAGTAAGCGTGCATACGGATTATCGATCTCCTATCGCGGATTATCATATTCATCTGTTATTAAAAGTTCGTCGCGTTACCGCCAACTCTGCGGATAGTGCTAGAATGCCAACAAAATTCTATGAAAAATGCCAAAGCTGAACGTGATCTCTCGCTAGATTTCCTGCGTGTGTGCGAGGCCGCCGCCATCGAATCTGCGAAAACGATGGGTCAGGGCGACCGAAAGTATTCCGATCACGTCGCTGTCGAGGCGATGCGCGAGGTGATGGATACCGTTCCGATGCGGGGCCGCATTGTCATCGGCGAAGGCGAACGCGATGAGGCGCCAATGCTCTACATCGGCGAAGAGGTCGGCGGTGGAATCTTTTCCGACGAGGCACGGCTCGAATTCCCAGAGGTCGATATAGCCGTCGATCCGCTCGAGGGCACCAACCTGTGCGCACTCGGTGCGAACAACGCAATCGCTGTGCTCGCAGCATCCGAACGCGGCGGCCTATTAAACGCCCCGGACCTGTATATGGACAAGATCGTCGTCGGCCCGTCCTGCCGTGGCTCCGTCGACATCGATGCTCCTGTTACCGAAAATTTGAAAAACATCGCGCGTCGGCTCGGCCGCGACGTCGACGATTTGACCGTCATCTGCCTCGACCGTGCGCGTCATAAGGCGCTCGTTGACGAGGTCAGAGCGGCCGGAGCTCGTATCCGATTAATCTCGGATGGCGACCTATCCGCGGGCATCTCCGCGGCAGTCGCCGGTACGAATATTCACGCTCTGATGGGAATCGGCGGTGCTCCGGAGGGCGTCATCACGGCCGCCGCGATGAAGTGCCTGAACGGCGAAATTCAGGCAAAGCTCGTCTGGGATCCGGACCGTCTCGGTGTCGATAAAGCAAAAGTTCCATCGGAAGAAAAGGTGATGGAGCGGCTCGCTGAGATGGGCATCAAGGACCCAAACAAGATCTATGACACGAACGATCTCGCACCTGGCAAGAAAATCATCTTTGCGGCGACGGGCGTGACCGACGGTTCGCTGCTGCGCGGCGTCCGATTCTTCGGCGCTGGTAAGCGCACACATTCGGTCGTCATGACAACCGACTCGAAGAGCATCCGTTTCGTAGACACCGTCCACGTCGAAGGCGGCCCGGACGCGGTAATCAGATTTTAGGGAGAAGACCTGCGTGAGCTCGTGCTCAGAACTTTCAGATTTTAGGGAGAACCACCTGCGTAAGCGGGTGGCCAGAACTTTGGATGCGATGCCACCCGCTTACGCAGGTGGTTCTGCCTTATGAGGGACTCGAAAGCATTTGTCCTCGATTTCAGCCAGGTCGGCGCCGGCGATGTCGCGATCGTCGGCGGTAAGTGTGCTTCGCTCGGGGAACTCTTTCGCAAGCTGACGACGCAGGGCGTCCGCGCGGTAGACGGCTTTTCGACAACGAGTCACGCATACAATCTTTTACTCGAGACGGACGGCCTTCGCGGCCGCCTCAAATCACTTCTAAAAGGTCTCGACGTAAACGACCTCGACGAGCTCGCACGCGTCGGTAGCGAGGCTCGCGCGCTAATGATTGAGACGCCCTTCCCGGCGGAGGTCGAGACGGCCATCGCGGATGCGTACGAGCGGCTCGGGACGCGAATCGGCAAACGAAACTTTGAGGTGGCCGTGCGCTCGTCGGCGACGGCGGAGGATCTTCCCGACGCTTCGTTCGCTGGTCAGCAGGACACGATTTTGAATGTTCGCGGAGACGCGCGAATCATCGAGGCGTGTCGCGAATGCTACGCGAGCCTCTGGACCGACCGAGCGATCTCGTACCGCACTGCAAAGGGATTTGACCATTTTGACGTGGCGCTCTCGATCGGAATTCAGCCGATGGTCCGCTCGGACATCGCTTGCTCGGGCGTGATGTTTACGCTCGACACCGAGAGCGGCTTTCGCGATGTCGTCGTGATCAATGGAGCGTGGGGACTCGGCGAAGCTGTAGTGCAGGGAATGGCGACTCCTGACGAATGGATCGTTTTCAAGCCAACGCTCAAGCAGGGTTTTCGCCCGATCGTCACGCGAAAGCTGGGCGTAAAAGAGGTGAAGATGGTCTTCGCCGACGACGGTACGGGGACGCAGGTCCGCGATGTCGTCGAGACGCAGCGTAACCGTTTCTGTCTCGCGGGCTTCGAGGTGCTGCAGCTCGCCGAGTGGGCGTGCGCGATCGAGGATCACTATTCAAAGCTCGCAGGGAAACCTCAGCCGATGGATATCGAGTGGGCGAAGGACGGGATAACCGGCGAGTTATTCATCCTGCAGGCGCGTCCCGAGACGATCCACGGGCAAAACACGAACACCAATTACATCGAAAAATACAAGCTTGTTGGCTCGCACGGCGCACCGCTGACGACAGGTGTAGCTGTGGGAGAAAAAATCGGCCACGGCGCGGCTCACGTGCTGCTCGATCCGTCGAAGCTTAATACGTTTAAGCAGGGCGAAATTCTCATCACGGCGATGACCGATCCCGCGTGGGAGCCGATAATGAAACGCGCCTCGGCAATCGTAACCGAGCGTGGCGGACGTACCTGTCACAGTGCAATTATTAGCAGGGAATTGGGCATTCCGTGCATCGTCGGTACCGGCAACGCGACGGAGAAGATCAAAAACGGCATCGACGTGACCGTCTCATGTGCCGAGGGCGAACGCGGCAATATCTACTACGGCAAGATCGAATACAAGGTCGAGAAACAAAAGACCTCGGACAAGGTGCGTCCCGTCACGCAGGTGATGATGAATGTGGGCGATCCCGACCACGCGTTTGCTGTGTCGCGTCTGCCGAATGACGGCGTCGGCCTCGCCCGTTTGGAATTTATCATCAACAACCACATCGGAATTCACCCGATGGCGCTCGTGAATTATCCTAACCTCAAAAAGAGCGCGGATGTCGAGCTGATCGCGAGCCGCGTTCTCGAGGAAGATCCGAAAGAGTTTTTCGTTCGCTCGCTCTCTGAGGGCGTCGGGCGCATCGCTGCCGCCTTTTATCCGAAGCCCGTGATCGTCCGAATGTCGGATTTCAAATCGAACGAGTACGCGATGCTGATAGGCGGTAAGGAATTCGAGCCGATCGAAGAAAATCCGATGATCGGTTTCCGCGGCGCGTCGCGTTACTACGATGACCGCTACAAGGCGGGCTTCCGTCTCGAGTGTCTCGCGATGCAGCGGGCACGCGAGGATATGGGCCTGACCAATATCACGCCGATGATTCCGTTCTGTCGCACCGTTGAAGAGGGCAAGAAAGTGATTGCCCTGATGGCCGAGCACGGCCTGGTGCAGGGTGAGAACGGTCTAGAGATTTACGCCATGTGCGAGCTTCCGGCGAATGTCGTATTCGCTGACGAGTTTCTCGAAATATTTGACGGATACTCGATCGGCTCGAATGACCTCACGCAGCTCGCCCTCGGCCTCGATCGCGATAGTGAGATGGTCGCGCACCTTTTTGACGAGCGAAACGGGGCAGTCGAGAAAATGGTCGCGATGGCTATAGACGCGGCCAAACGTGCTGGCAAAAAGATCGGGATCTGCGGCCAGGCTCCATCCGATTACCCAGAATTCGCTGAGTTTCTAGTCCGCCGCGGCATCAACTCGATCTCGCTTAATCCCGACACGGTGATGCAGACCACGCGAAACATCCTCGAGACCGAGGCCGCCGTCTCGAAGTCCGCAGCTACAAATTAAGTGCCCGAGTCCGCCGAAAACTATCACGGTCACGGCTATCGTCTTGCGATGCGGCGTCGCTCTGTCGTAGTGATTGCGATCACGGGTGCCGTGGTCGCGATCTGGAATCTGCTCTTCCTACTTCCGCCGGTGCTTCCGCAAAATTTTGCCGAACCGCTTTATAGATTCTTTGGCTTCATCTGTCACCAAATACCAGAGCGATCTATTCATGCTCTCGGCGCACCGATGGCCGTCTGCTCACGCTGCTTCGGCATCTACGCCGGGCTACTAGGTGGCGTAGCAATCTATCCAATTTGGCGCGGCGCCCAAAACACGGAACCGATCTCGAAGGTGTGGCTCTTTCTCGCACTCGTTCCGATCGGTATCGACTGGTCGCTCACTTTCTTCGGCATCTGGGAGAATACGCATCTGTCGCGGTTCGTGACAGGATCTATCCTCGGAGCCGTCTGTGCGAAATATATTGTCCCGGCGGTCATCGAGATCGTCTGGAATTTCAGCAAGGCACAAGCGCGCACGCAGTAAGGGCGATACACTCACCGAATGCTCACGCCCGCATAAAACGGGGATCCCGCCGGAGCAGCTTCGAGCGGGGTGGCAAGTAAGGGCGATACGCTCACCAATGCTCACGCCCAAATTGCCGATCCCGAACATTTCCCGCTAGAATCGCGTTATAGGAGTATCGATGTCTTTTGACCGAGAAACAGCAGTTGAGCATGCGCGTCGCGACCTGGCGGAAAGGCTCGGCGTGGAACTAGATGATGTGAACGTGATCGACGCTTCGGACGCGGAGTTCCCGGATATGGCTCTGGGAGCCGCGACGACAGGCGAAATGGCCGCGCAGATGATATCGGAAGGCTGGCGAATCGAGCTCGAGGCAGACGGCAAAACTTACGAATATCGCGCGGACAAATATCAGCTCCGACTCTACAACTTTGAAGGGAAGAATTACGTCATAGTTCAATAACGCGATGAACCGAAGCAATATCTGGATTCATTTTACCCTGGCCGCCGTTTTGGTCGTATTCGCCGCTGTGATCGGCCAGATCGACCGCTGGCGAGTGTCGCACCAGCGCACAACGTCCACCGAACGTGCGGCGATCGCACAGGTAAATATTACGCGGGAGAGCTCGCCAGAGGTCTTCGTTCGCTTCCGTCGCGGGACCAGTCTCGAACAGATAAAATCCATAGCTGCCTCGAACAACGACACGCTGGCCGACGAATACGAGAGCGTGTCGAATCTCGTTGCGATAGACGATCTCGACAACGTCGATGCTGCAGCGTTGGTCGCGCAATATGCGGCAATGCCGAACGTCGAATACGCAGAGGCGAACTTCGAGATCGAGCTCGACGATCCTTCCGCGGTGGAAGTGTTGCCGACTGCAGCGCTCGGTAATATTCCGGCGGGCTCACCGAGCGATCCGCTATTCGGCGAGCAATGGGCGCTAAATAACTCCGGCGCACACAACGGCCGCGAACGCGCCGATATCGACGCGATTCGGGCATGGGAAACGACCCATGGCAGCGAAGAGGTCGTCGTCGCCGTCCTCGACAGCGGTGTCGATTATAACCACCCGGATCTAGTCGGCAATATGTGGACGCGCCCCGCTAGGCTCGCGGCTTATTCCGACGATGAGCTGGGCGAATTCAACGATCTGTACGGTTTTAACGGGACCGACCGTTTCGCAGATCCGATGGACGACAACGGCCACGGCACGCACTGCGCGGGCATTATCGGCGCCGAGGGCGACAATAACGAGGGAATTGCCGGCGTGAATTGGCGGGTGCAGATTATGCCGCTCAAGTTTATGGGCCGCAGCGGTTACGGCAGCGTCAGTAGGGCGATCGCGGCTATCAACTACGCAGTCGATCGAAAGAAGAACGGCGTGAACCTTCGAATCATTAGTGCGAGCTTCGGCTCGGCGACTAATTCCAGAGCGCTTCGCGATGCGATAAAGGCAGCGGGCGATGCGGGAATCTTATTCGTCGCGGCGGCAGGGAATGATTCGTCAAACAATGACACCTGGCCACATTATCCGTCGAATTACGATCTGCCAAACTTGGTCAGCGTCGCCGCCCTTGATCGCAACGATCGCCTTGCTACGTTCTCAAATTACGGCGCGAAGACCGTTCATGTTGCCGCTCCCGGAAAAGCGATTCTCTCGACCTGGCCCGGAGGCGGCTATCGCGAAGCATCCGGCACGTCGATGGCGACGCCGTACGTCGCCGGCACCGCGGCCCTTATCATCGCAAACCAACCCAACATATCCGTAAAAGCGCTTCGAGACAGACTGCTTGGCAGCGCTGACGAGATCGAAACGATCAACGGCAAGGTCGCGACCTCATCGCGCGTTTGTGCCGCCAATGCACTCGGCATGATCGTGAAAGGGCATTAGGCCGCAGATCCGCTATTGACCATTTCGTTTATCGCGCAGCCGAACAGGACGATTTCGGGAGAGATCGTCCGACTTCGCCTTCTCACAACTCCTTGACTGCACTCGACTTAGGGTACCGGCGACGAGGTCCTGATCAGTGGCACGTTCTTTGCGATCGAGAGGGCGAGCAATGGCCAACATTGCCCTAGATTAGTTTTTTGGATAGGAGAAGTTATGAAAAATCTTAAGCATTACTTAGCAATCGGAGCGTTCGCGTTGATGATTCTAGGCTTGCCGGCCATTGCTTCGGCGCAGTGGCGCAACGACGACGATTATTACGGCAATAATCGCAACGGTAATTACGGCTACAACAGAAATCTTGAGCAGGCAGTGCGCGATCTAAAGTATCGCACCCGGAATTTCGAGCGCCAGACGGATAAGAACGCCGGCTATGGCAACAACCGACGTGGTGACCGAGTTGAGGATCTTGCTGATGACCTTTCAAAGGCGGCTTCACGGCTAGACAGTGAGTTTGGTCGAGGCCGAAACCTTAACAACAGCCGCGACGAGGCACAGCGTGTCGTGCAGATAGCATCGCAGGTCGCAAACACGATGGGACGCGGCGGCCGTAACAACAACAACTACAATAGCGGCGAATGGTACGCGATCGACAACAATGTACGAGTGATCGCGAATGCCTACGGCCTCAACTATAATCCACGAGGGGTTCGCAATAATCGCGGCACTTACGGCAATGGTCGACAGACGAATCGTAATCTGCCGAGCTGGTGGCCCTTCTAACTTTTCACTAAGTTCAAACTTTCAAGCCTGTGCGATAAAACGCACGGGCTTTTTTATTTGAGGGCGGAAATTCTGTAACATCAGGGCATCGCCAGAATGCCCGGAACCCTCTACATCGTCGCGACGCCGATCGGCAATCTGCAGGATATGACGGCACGCTCTCTCGACGTGCTCCGCACGGTAGACCTCATCGCGTGCGAAGACACGCGGCATACGCAGAAGCTGCTCTCCTACTATCGAGTCTCGACGCCGACGATCAGTTACCACGCGCATAACGAGAACGAGCGCGCTGAGGAGTTGATCGACCTTCTCGTCGGTGGAAAATCGGTCGCGGTTGTTTCCGATGCAGGGACGCCCGCGATCAGCGACCCGGGATTTCGCGTTACGTGCCGAGCGCATGAGGCTGGGATTCCAGTGATCTCGATTCCCGGCGCTTCGGCACTTATCGCTGCCCTCGTCGCCTCTGGCATTTCCGCGGACTCATTCTATTTCGCAGGTTTCCTCCCGCCAAAAAAAGGCGACCGCCTTCGCAAGCTCGAAGAGCTTAAATCGGTTCCGTCCACTTTTGTCTTTTACGAGGCCCCGCACCGACTGAAAAAGTCGCTCAAGGATTGTGCTGAAGTGCTCGGCGATCGCATCGCGGCGGTCTCACGCGAACTGACTAAGATCCACGAGGAAACCGTAAAAGGAAAACTCTCTGAACTGATCGAGAGATTTAGCGACGATAACGTCCGCGGCGAGATCGTAGTGGTCGTAGAGCGAGCGTCGGAGAAGGTAGTCGCAAGGGAGTCGGTCGATGGCCTTGCAACGCGATTTCACGAACTGGAACACGAGGGTCTCGACAGGAAGGCGGCGCTCAAGAAAGCCGCGAAGGAATTCGGCATTCCGAAGGCCGAGGCCTATCGGCTCGTCGAACTCGAAAAAAGGCCCAAGGCGGCACGGTAAAGAGCGATACATCCGAGTGCCGGAGTATCCGTCTAACCCTATGGGCCGTGTGCCGTAATTACCTAATCTTCAGCTCAGCCGGCAGCTGCTTATCGATCTTCGGGCGCTCCTTCAGATCGGTGAGTTCCATCATCGTTAGAAAGATCGTCCGCGTTACCTTTTCCATCTTTTCGTAATCGATCTTGTCCGCCGTGTCAGATGGCTGATGATAATCCTCGTGCTCACCGTCAAACCAGAACGCGATCGGAATTCCATTCTGCGCGTAGTGATAGTGGTCGGATCGGAAGAAGAAACGGTTGGTGTCCTTCGGATCGTCGTAGCGATAGTCGTACTTGAGCTTTAGGAAAGCGTCGTTCGTGCCCTTTGTGATCGCACCCATCGCGGAGCTCATCATCTCGCTGCCGATTACGTAGATCTCGCTCGGTCCGGTCAGGCTTTTATTTTTCGGATTCGTGTCGCCCGCCTTTTTGCTGCGACCGATCATGTCGATGTTGAGTTGCGCGATCACTTTCTTGATATCGACCGTCGGAAACTTATTAAAATAGTCCGAGCCCCACAAGCCCTTCTCCTCGCCTGCGTGCCAGACCAAAAGCACGGACCGTTTCGGACGATTCTTCGATTTGGCGAGAGCCTCGGCGATCGAGAGAACCGCCACAGTTCCTGACCCATCGTCATCCGCACCGTTCCATATCTTGTCATCGCCCGGAGCGTCTGGACGGATGCCGTCGTGGTCATAGTGTGCCCCGACCGCGACCATCTCGCTCTTCAGTTCAGGGTCGCTGCCTTCCCATACGGCAACCACATTCTGCGTCATCAGCGTTTCGTTTTTTGCGGCGGCGCTGACGCTTACGGTTTTGTTCGTTTGGAAAGCCGTGACCGATGTCTTCATCCCTGCCTCCCTGGCGAGCAGCGCATCGCCGACCTTATCGGACACGATAAACGAAGGCATCGTCGACGTCGTCGGACCACGACCTTGACCAAGCCGCGTGGGATAGGTGAGTCCGCGACCCAAAAAGTTGCGAAGCATCGGCCACATCCCCATCAGTTGCGGCGGAGCGATTACGATTACGCCGGCCGCGCCCTTCATCCGCGCGTAGGTCATCGGGTCGGCCCATTCCGTTCCGGGTGCTCCCTTGACATCGTCGGCCGTCACGCCTGCGGGACGTGGAATCATCGTGCGTTGGCTGAACGTTGGGGACGAGAGCACAACGATCTTGCCGGCGACGTCAACGCCGGCATATGCATCGATGCCCTTCGACTTGACCATCCAACCGTCCTTGCCGAAAACAAGTGGGCCGGTCGCATTGCCCGAACCGCCGACTCTGTAAAAATCCTCGCCAAATACGAATTTGCGATCGCCGAGCGAGAGAGTCGTCTTATCGACGTCGAGGGATTCGCGCGTGAGCTGGATCTTTTGGAAAAACGTTCCATTGTCACCGGCCGGCTTAAATCCCCAACGGTCGAGATTCATTTTCAGAAACTCGGCGGTGACATCGAGGCCGACGGACGGCGTGTCGCGGCCGCCCATGGCATCGGATGCTACAAAATATAGATAATTGCTGAGCTGCGCAGCCGTGATCGACTCGGCCATCCGGCGTTCATCGGCGGATATCGCGACTTTCTGCGCGAAAACGGGGACGATCATCGCGATCGTCAGGACAAACGAAACAAGGGATTTCTTCATAAATGTCTCCGAGAGGATTAGAGCAAGCAATTCAGACGCGCGTTTGCTCAATATGTTTCGCTTGAGTCGCTTTATGAGCCGACGATCGCTATCCCCGCGTCGTTCGCAGCGGCGAGCATCTCTTCCCGGTCGAATATAAGCGTCTTTTCAGAAGTGATCGAAAGGCAGGTAGCGCCCGCCTCCGCCATCCCGCGAATCGTCGGCACGCCCACCACCGGCACGTCGAATCGCATGTCCTGATTGGGTTTCGCGACCTTTACGACGGTGAGTTTTCCATTCGCGAGTTCGCCCGCCCGTCGAATGGTCGCGTCGGTGCCCTCCATTGCCTCGATCGCGACGCAGGCCTTCGAACGAATCACGACCGTCTGGCCAAGGTCGAGACGCCCGAGCTCGCCGGCGATGTGCAGGCCATATTCAATATTGTCGAGTTCGTTTTGAGAGGGTTTGCGTTTCGAAAGAACGCCTTGCGTGGCAAGATGGTCCTGAAGAAAGTAAGTCGAGTCAATAAGCTCGATGCCTTCTCTGGCGAGCTCATCGGCAACGCCGCCGATCAGGGCGTCGGTATTTCGCCGCTCGAGATTCCACAGCATCTTGACCATTCGAAGGTCCGGCAGCGCCGACGAGAAAATCTGCACGTGCTTTACCTGACCGGCCATTACGACTTGAGTGACTCCGTTCTTCTTAAAAAACGAAATCATTTTGCCAAGCTGACCGATGCCGACCCAAGTCAGATTTGATGCGATCTTCTCGAGCGCCGGATCGGTTTCCTCTCTGATAGCGACTACGGCGAGATCGATGCCCGCACGGCGTGCTCCGTCGATGACAAGAAAAGGGAATCTGCCGTTCCCGGCGATCATGCCGAAACTCATCTTCCTATTTGATCACGTTACTGACTAGGCGGCCGTTGATTATCGTGCCCGTACAATGCGTCGTCCATTCGAAAGGGTCGCCGTCGTACATCGCGATGTCCGCGTCCTTGCCTACCGCGAGCGATCCAACGCGATTCTCGATGCCAAGAATCTTGGCCGCATCGATTGTGATTGCACTGAGTGCCTGCTCGCGAGAAAGTCCATTCGCTGCGGCCATTGCAGCTTCGAAAAGGACGATTCGCGTTTTCGGGACGTACCCTTCGTAACCGCTCTGTATTGCGACGGGAATTCCGGCAGCTCTTAGTTTTGCGGCATTCTCGAGGGTCAGATTTGCGCGGTCGCCGCCTGGCCTCGCCATTGTCGCGTGAACGATCACGGGATATCCCGACGCCTTAATTTCATTGGCGATCATATGGCCATCGGCGACGCCGTCGAGCACGATCTTTATGTTGAATTCGCGAGCAATTCGAATCGCCGTCATGATGTCCTGTGCCGCCTCGGCATTGATCAGCAGCGGGATTTCGCGTTTGATGACTCGGTCCATGATCTGCGATTTCAAGTCCTTCGCAGGTTCTTTTTTTGCCGCGTTCTCCTGAGCCTTTATCAATTCTGTACGCAGCATTGATGCCTGCTTGGCACGTGTCCCCGGCGAACGGCCCGACGCATTCGCACCAGCGCCCAACGTCACCGCAATCATCGCCGTAGCGACGATCGTGGCTTCATCTACGTTCTTGCCCCACGTCTTCGCGATCATCGTCTGCCCCGAGGCAAGCGCGCTCGGCTGATGTCCAGTATGAATCGTCGTAACACCGTACTGCCGCACGACCTCTATCAATCTCTCCTCGGCGTTGTAAGAATCCGTCGCACGCAGTTCCGGCTGAAACGATCCTCCACCGTCGAGAGCCATCTGGTCATGAGGCTGATTTAGATAACCGTTCAGCCCGATCACCGTGTGTGCATCGATGAGGCCGGGCGTGACAACCTTCGCGTTCAGCACGCGGTAGTTCGATGGAATCGAGATCGAATTCCCTGTACCGACAGCCTCGATCTTGCCGTCTTTAATCAGCACCACACCATTCGTAATGGGTGCGCCAGCCATAGTCCAAACGGTCTCGCCCTTAACAGCAATCTGGCCGTAAGCCGGCAAAGCGAACATAACCGCCGAGATGCAGAGGCCGAGAGCGATCCAAAATCCATTTCTGTGCGTACCTGAAGTGAAAACCTTGCTCATTAATCATTCCCTCCGTCAAAGCAGTGTGCACCGTGACTGAGGTCGGCATCGTCCGTCGCACCTTTGCCGCCCACTGCGAAGATAAAATCCTCTGCACGCGAGCGGTCGAAAACTCTCTTGCCCTCAACCCACGTCTGTTCGATATGCGTGTAAATGCTTAGCGGATCGCCCGACAGAACAATGAAATCGGCATCTTTGCCTGTCTCAAGTGAGCCCACACGGTCCGCCATATCGAGTATTATTGCTCCCGCCATCGTCATTGCGTACCAGGCCTTGTCGCGGCTCAGTCCGGCGCGAACCGCCACGCCCGCGGAGCGAATGAACCAACGAGAATCTGTGATGCCGTCGTCGGTGTGAAAGCCGAAGGGCGCGCCGGCCTTTTCGAGTGCCGCCCCATTCTTGTAGTCAACCTCGACCGTCTCGAGCTTGCCGCCCGGCGAGTCGATCATAATTATCGACGAATGCGCGCCGCTCTTTGCGATTTCATCGGCGACTTTCCACGCCTCCGAAACGTGCTGCAGAACGATGCGAAAATTGAATTCTTTCGCAAGCCGAAGTGCCGTCATTATGTCGTCGTGACGATGCGTGTGAAAATGCACGACGCGCTTGCGGTCGAGGACCTCGACAAGCGCTTCCATTGCGAGATCGCGCGGAGGCCGCTTCGTTTTATCACTGCCCGCCTTTGCGATCTTGTCGCGATACTCCTGTGCCTTGATAAACTGATCGCGAACGAGTGCAGCCGATTTCGCACGCGTGCCGGGAAACGGCCCGCTGCCGGTGCGCAGCGCATTCGTGCCGTTCGCAAACTTGATGCCGCCCATATACTTTCCATCCTTATCGAGGATCAATAGATCATCGATTTTTACGGCGTCATCGCGAAGCTTTAGATACAGC
>Ga0136611_10000023_pt1 | contig 82688 bp, 90 predicted proteins | sample AntDrymUQ2232306_2_FD_106645 | JGI IMG/M metagenome (GOLD analysis project Ga0136611, IMG submission 106645) | Polar desert sand microbial communities from Dry Valleys, Antarctica - metaG UQ223 (23.06) | ecosystem: Environmental > Terrestrial > Soil > Desert | place: Antarctica: Dry Valley... | reverse complement strand
CGTAGAGCTGGTGGTGGAGTTGATTACCCCGGTGGCGGTCGAAGAGGGCCTGCGCTTTGCCATCCGTGAAGGTGGCAAGACCGTCGGCGCCGGTGTCGTCACCAAGATCATCGAGTGAGAAGAAGGTCCCGCCTACCAAGAGGTAGGCGGGACCTTCGCATTGAGAGAATAAAGAGTCATGGCTAAGCAGCGCATTCGGATCCGCCTAAAGGCATTCGATCATAAGATCCTCGACCAGTCCGCACGCCAAATCGTTGAGACGGCGCAGCGGACCGGGGCGGACGTTTCTGGGCCGGTGCCGCTGCCGACCGAAAAAAACCGCTTCACGGTCATGCGGTCACCGTTCATCGACAAGGACTCACAGGAGCACTTTGAGATGCGCACGCATAAGCGCCTGATCGACGTGCTGGAGCCGACACCCAAGACCGTAGACGCCCTCATGCGGCTCAACCTGCCGGCGGGCGTGCACATCGAGATAAAGCTCTAAGAGACGTCCAATGCCAACAGGACTATTAGGCCGCAAAGTCGGGATGACCCAGGTGTTCGATGAGGACGGCCGGGTGATACCCGTGACGGTCATCCAGGCGGGACCCTGCTGGGTGACTCAAGTGAAGACGCAGGACAACGACGGCTACGACGCGATCCAGGTTGGATTCGAAGAGAGCCGGCGCATCAATAGCCCCGAGCGGGGCCACCTGGCAAAGGGCGGCACGCCGCTGCTTCGCCATCTGCGCGAGTGGCGCGTCAACGATTCCAGTGGGTTCGTGGTGGGCCAGCGGTTGGACGTGAGCCTCTTCGAGCCGGGTGAGCGCGTCCACGTCGTCGGAACTTCCAAGGGCAAGGGCTTCCAGGGCGTCGTCAAGCGCCACGGCTTCGCCGGTGGTCCAAAGACGCACGGCCAGTCCGACCGTCATCGCGCTCCCGGCTCCATCGGTTCCGGCACGACGCCGGGCCGCGTGCTCAAAGGGCTTCGCATGGCGGGCAAGATGGGCAACGAGCGCGTCGCTGTGCGCAATCTGCTTGTTGTGCGCGCGGATACGGATCGCAACCTGCTGCTGGTGCGCGGCGCCATTCCCGGGCCCCGCGAGGCGCTGATTGCCGTCAGTAAGGGAGATGAGAATGCCTGAAGTAGCCGTTATCGACGGTAAGGGGGCAGCCGGCAAGCCGGTGGCGCTGCGTGACGATGTGTTTGGCGGTGTGCCGAATACGGCGTTGCTGCACCAGGCGGTATTGCGCCAGCAGGCGGATCGACGCCAGGGTACGCACGATTCGCAGACTCGGGCCGAAGTCTCCCGTACGACCAAGAAGGTTTGGCGTCAGAAAGGCACCGGGCGTGCCCGTCAGGGCTCGCGCAAAGGACCACACTGGTCGGGCGGTGGCACGGCCTTTGGGCCGCACCCACGCAGCCACAACCAGGACTTGCCCAAGAAAATGCGAGTAGCGGCCATCCGCTCCGCTCTGTCCTCAAAGACGGCGGCGGGCGAGCTGATCCTGTTGGACGAACTCACGATGAAGGCGCCAAGTACCAAGGAACTCAGCCAGTTGCTGGTGAGCGTCGTGGGCAAGGCGGGCGCGAGCGTGCTGCTGATGCTGGACGCGCCACAGCGTTCGGTGCATCTGTCCGCGCGCAACTTACCGCGCGTGACCACCGCAACAACCGAAAACATTAATGTCTATGACTTGCTCCGTCACGGGCGAGTGGTCATGACCGTCGCCGCTGCGCGCCGTCTTGAAGAGCGCTACGCCAAACTGGACGGTAGTGACGCGGCAGCCACCGAGCCAACCGAGAAGCCGGTACGTCGCCGGAAGCCGGCCGCGGCGAAGTCCGAGGAGTAAGGAACGATGGCCGACGTCAACGTATGGGATGTGCTTCGCGCGCCCCGGATTACCGAGAAGGGGACCTTGCTTGCTGAGCAGGGGAAGTATGTCTTTGAGGTCCACCCAGACGCCAACAAGATGCAGATCAAAGCAGCCGTTGAGCGTGCCTGGCCAAACGTCAAGGTCAGCGCGGTCAACGTCACGACCATGCCCGGCAAAGGCCGGCGCTGGAAGCGCTTCTATGCCTTCCAGCCGGACTGGAAGAAGGCCGTCGTGACGCTCGAAGCCGGACAGCGCATCGAGTTCTTCGAGTCCTAAAGGAGTTTCACGATGCCAGTACGAATTTACAAGCCTACATCCCCCGGCCGGCGCGGCATGAGCGTGGCCACCTTTGGCGACATCACGACCGACAAGCCACACAAGCCGCTCACCGAACGACTCCAAAAGCACGCCGGCCGTAACAACCAGGGCAAGATCACCGTACGCCACCGCGGAGGCGGGCATAAGCGGCTGTACCGGATCATCGACTGGAAGCGGAATAAGTTGGGCGTGCCCGCCACGGTGCAGACCGTGGAGTATGACCCCAACCGTTCCGCGCGCATCGCGCTGCTGGCGTACGCCGATGGCGAGAAGCGCTACATCCTGGTACCGGTGGGTCTGCGCGTTGGCGACAAGATCAGCGCCGGTCCGGACGCGGAAGTCCGTCCCGGCAACGCGATGAAGTTGCGCTCAATGCCGGTGGGGACCACCATTCACAACATTGAGCTCTATCCCGGCAAGGGCGGGCAAATCGTTCGGTCCGCTGGAGGCTCGGCCCAGTTGATGGCCAAGGAAGGCGACTACGCCACGGTGCGTCTGCCTTCCGGTGAGATGCGCCGCATTCACGCGGAATGCACCGCCACCATCGGCCAGATTGGAAACGTCGATCATCAAAACGTGTCTATCGGCAAGGCCGGCCGTTCGCGCTGGCTTGGCCGCCGTCCCACCGTGCGTGGCTCCGCAATGAACCCGCGCGACCATCCCCATGGCGGTGGAGAGGGTAAGGCGCCCATCGGAGGCCAGCCGCAAACTAAGTGGGGCAAGCCGGCTATGGGTCTGCGCACGCGCAAGGCCAAGCCAAGCGATAGGCTCATTATCAACCGCGCGCGCGACCGGCGTCGCTAACCTTCATGACCACGACTTTGGCGCATTCACACACATCACGGAGTATCTGAGAAGTGTCTCGTTCAGTTAAGAAGGGCCCATACGTTGACGCGAAGCTGCTCGCTCGCGTCGAGATCATGAACCGTGGCGGCGAGAAACGCGTGGTCAAAACCTGGTCACGCGCCTCAACTGTCTTCCCACAAATGGTGGGTCACACCATTGCCGTCCATGACGGTCGGCGGCATGTGCCCATCTACGTGGCTGAGAACATGGTGGGACACAAGCTCGGCGAGTTTGCGCCTACGCGGCACTTCCGCGGGCACAGCAAGAGCGAACGCAGCACGGGCGCGCGTTAGCGCCTGCCTCATACACCTAGAACAAGCAAGTCACACACCGCTACGCAAGCAATTACAGAGAAGTATCGCAATGCAAGTTAGAGCTCAAGCCAGGATGGTGCGCATGTCGCACCGTAAGGTTCAGTTGGTCGTCGAGACCATCCGCGGCCAGCGCGCGTCGGTGGCGCTCTCTCACCTGCAATACGCGCCTCAAGCTGCCGCGCGTGAGGTGTGGAAGGTCGTGCGCTCCGCCATGGCAAACGCCGAGAACAACTACGGTCTGAACCCCGCCGATCTGGTGGTGGTGACGGCAACCGCTGACCAGGGGCCTTCGTTCCCCATGCGCTTCCGCGCCAAAGCGCGCGGTCAAGCGGGACCGGTCAAGAAGCGCTCGACGCACATCACTGTCATCGTCGATGACGAAGCCGGTAGCTAGGTAGCGGCAGCAGGGCCAAAGAGGAAGGTATCTCGTGGGTCAAAAAGTACATCCAGTCGGCTTCCGGGTCGGCATCATCAAGGACTGGGAAGGCAAGTGGTTTGCTGATGGCAAGGCCTACACCGAGCAACTCGGTGAGGACATTGCTATCCGGCAGCTGATTGCCAAGCGGCTCGCCAATGCCAGCGTGAGCAAGGCGGAGATTGAGCGCAGCCTGAATGAGGTCAAGCTCACAATCCACACCGCCAAGCCGGGCATCGTCATCGGCAAGCAAGGCGCGGCAGTGGAAGAGCTGCGCCGCAATCTTGAGGCGCTGACCGGCAAGAAGGCGCGGGTCAACATTATGGAGATTCGCCAGCCGGAGCTGGATGCGCGTCTGGTGGCCCGCAACGTTGCCGAGCAGTTGGAGCGCCGCGTTGCGTTCCGGCGCGCGATGAAGCAGGCCGTTCAGCGCACCATGCGCATGGGAGCGCGCGGCATCAAAGTGCGCGTTTCCGGGCGGTTGGGTGGCTCTGAGATGGCACGTACCGACAAGGACGGCGAGGGCTCGGTGCCTTTGCAGACTATCAAGGCGGACATCGACTACGGTCATTCTGAGGCGTACACCACATACGGCCGGATCGGCGTCAAGTGCTGGATCTATCGCGGAGATGTCGGCCCCAATGGGCGGATCGAGGCCCCCGCGTTCTCTGATCGACGCGGAGGCGGGCGTGACCGCGGTGGAGATCGCCGTGGTCCGGGCGGCCCTGGTGGGTCGGGCGGATTTGGTGGCCCGCGTCCTGGGGGCCCGCGACCAGGTGGTGACGTCCGTTCCGACGCTGCCGCTGGACAGGGCGCTCCCGGTGGTCCGGCTGCCCCTGCGGCTGGCTCAACTGAACCGGTCGTTCCGGCCCAATAAGTAGATAGAAGATGAGGTAGGAGTAACCCACCATGCTCATGCCCAAGCGCATGAAATACCGCCGGGCGCACCGGGGAGACCGGTCAGGCCAGGCTACGCGTGGAAACACGGTGGCCTTTGGCGAGTTTGGCCTGCAAGCGCTCGAGCCGTCATGGGTGGACAGCCGCCAGATTGAGGCGGCCCGGCGTGCCATCACCCACCATATGAAACGCGGCGGCAAAGTCTGGATTCGAATCTTTCCGGATAAAGTGGTTACCGCCAAGCCGGCTGAGACACGGATGGGTTCCGGCAAGGGTGCGCCGGATCATTACGTCTGTGTCGTCCGGCCCGGCCGCGTCTTGTTTGAAGTAGCCGGTGTGACCCACGAGGTGGCGCAAGAAGCACTGCGTCTCGCGGGTCACAAGCTGCCCATTCAAACCAAATTCATCTCCAAATCAACCTCGGCCGATATTGCCGCCTCACTTCCCGGTGGTGGCAAGCGCACCGTCGAGGAGGCCGCCTCCCCCGAAGGCGATGCAGCCAGTGCGACCGGCGGCGAGACTGACGCCGAAACGGGGAGCAAGTAACTATGAAAGCAGCCGAGTTTAGGGGCCTCGCGGAGGCCGATTTGCAGAAGCGTCTTGGCGACGCGCGTCAAGAGCTGTTCAACCTGCGCTTCCAGCTTGCGACGCGCAAGCTGGAGAACCACGCGCGCTTGCGCGAGGTGCGTAAAGACATCGCGCGAATCTTGCAGGTGGCAAACGAACGCCGCTTGCACGCAGCCGCCTCTACCGGCACGGCAACAACGGCCGCGACAGCCAGTGCGGCCGCTGGCCGGTAATCGAAGGAGCACACCAATGCGCGAGCGTAAGAAAGAATTAGTGGGTCGCGTCGTCAGCGACCGCATGGACAAGACGGTGGTAGTAGCGGTCAATTCGATCCGCATGCACCGGCTGTACAAGCGGATGATGCGTAGCACCAAGAAATACATGGCGCACGACGACACGAACGACGTGAGGGTCGGTGACCTCGTGCGTATCCAGGAGTCGCGTCCGATCAGTCGCAACAAGCACTGGCGGATAGCGAACGTCTTGGAGGAAGCGGCCAAGCGTGGCAAGGCGGTAGATATGCCCGTCGTGTCTGCAACCGCCGGTGTGCCTGCGGAGACCGCCATCGCCAATACCGACGTGTCATCTGGCGATCAAGCCGGTGCTGACGGGTCGGCTCGGGCGGATAGGGCGGAAGGCGAGCAGCGATGATCCAACAGGAAAGCCGTTTACGCTGCGCGGATAACAGTGGCGCAAAGGAGCTGCTGTGTATCCGTGTGGTGTCCGGCTCAAACAAGAAGTACGGCGGTATTGGCGACATTATCGTGGCAACTGTTAAGGAAGCCACGCCGGGAGCACCAGTCAAGAAGGGTGAGGTTGTGCGCGCGGTCATCGTGCGCACGTCCAAGGAGTTCTCGCGTCCGGACGGCTCACAGATCCGCTTCGACGATAACGCCGCGGTGGTCCTCAATGCGCAGGACCTGCCGCGTGGTACTCGCATCTTTGGCCCCGTGGCGCGCGAGCTCCGCGAGGCGAACTTTATGCGCATCATTTCGCTCGCTCCCGAGGTCCTTTAGACCTCGAGAAATGAGCCAGGAGTAAGAACATGGCCGCCAAAGTGCGGAAGAACGACACGGTCCAGGTTCTGACTGGGCGCGATAAGGGAAAGACCGGCAAGGTCACCCGCGTGCTCACGAAGGAAGACCGCGTGGTCGTGGATGGAATCAACATTCGCAAACGCCACACCAAGGCGAAGCGTCCCGGCGAGCAAGCCGGAATTGTTGAGTTCCCGGCCCCGCTGCAAGTTTCAAATGTGGGTGTTGTCTGTCCCAAGTGCGGGAAGGCCACACGCGTGGGCTTCCGCACGCTTGAAGACGGCACCAAGGTGCGCGTCTGTCGGCGCGATGGTGAGGTGATAGACAATGGCTGATCGTAAGCAGCCTCAACAGTCCCGACAGGGACCGCAAGGGCAACCGGCGGCCAAGTCGGCATCGAAATCCGCGTCCAAGCAGGCGTCGTCGCAGCGCGATGTCGCTCGTGACCGCGCGCGTGAGCAGGCTGATCTGCCGCCGCCGCCAACCGGACCGCGCGCGGTACCGCGTCTGCGCATACGCTACGACGATGAGGTGCGTGGCGCGCTGGTAACGGAGTTCAGCTACAAGAACCCGATGCAGGCGCCGGGCGTCGCCAAGGTCGTGATCAACATCGGCCTTGGCGAGGCGCTGACCAACGGCCAGGCGATCGACAACGCCGTGGGTGATCTGGAAACGATCACCGGTCAGAAGGCTGTCGTCACCAAGGCGAAAAAGTCCATCGCCGCGTTCAAAGTGCGCGAGGGCAACCCAATCGGGTGCATGGTGACGCTGCGTGGCGCCCGGATGTACGACTTCCTGGACAAGCTGATCAGCGTTGCCCTTCCCCGTGTGCGCGACTTCTCTGGAGTCTCGCCGGATGCGTTCGATGGGCGCGGCAATTACAACCTGGGCCTGCGCGAGCAGATAATCTTTCCAGAGATTGACTACGACCGCGTAGATCGGGTGCGTGGGATGGAGATTGCCATTGTCACCACGGCCCGCACGGACGAGGAGGGCCGGCGCCTGCTGGCGCTGATGGGAATGCCCTTCCAGCGCCCAGACCAGCAGCGCCGCCCGCTTGATGACACGCAGGGAACACGCCGCCGCCGGCCGGCAGCGGCGCGTTCCCGGTAACTGAAGAGGACAGACGTACGTGGCAAAGAAGAGCAAGATTGAAAAGTGGAAGCGCCCGCCTAAGTTTCAGGTGCAGTTCCACAACCGCTGCCGGCGTTGTGGTCGGCCACGCGCCTACATACGGAAGTTCGCCCTGTGCCGTATCTGCTTCCGGGAGCTGGCGCTGCTCGGCCAGATTCCTGGCGTAACCAAGGCCAGCTGGTAGAGCCCGGAGGAGTCCACCGCTCATGATGACAGACCCCGTCGCAGACATGCTCACCCGGCTCCGCAATGCGTCAATGGCCCGGCATCCCGCCGCCGTCATTCCGCGCTCGAAGCTGAAAGAGCAGATCGCACAGATCCTCAAGACCGAGGGCTATATCTCTGACTTTGAGGTACTGACTGATTCCCCACAAGGGAGCATCCGCGTCACCCTCAAGTACGGTACTGACCGCGAGCCCGCGCTGAGCGGACTCAAGCGCGTCAGCAAGCCGGGCCTGCGCGTATACAAAGGCAAGACGGAGATTCCCCGCGTGCTGGGTGGTCTTGGCACCGTCATCATCTCCACACCAAGGGGATTGATGACCGGCCGGGATGCCTGGCGCCAGAACGTTGGCGGCGAAGTGCTCGCCTACATCTGGTAGAGAGCAAGGAATAAGCTAACCACCATGTCACGAATCGGCAAGCAGCCTATAGCAGTCCCGTCCGGCGTTGAAGTCAGCGTCGCCGTTGGGCTGATCAGCGTGAAAGGCCCTAAAGGGAACTTGACGCAGACCGTGCCAACGGCCATGACCGTCGCGCTGGAAAATGGCCAGGTGGTTGTCACCCGGCCAAACGACGAGACGACCAACCGGTCGCTGCACGGCCTGACGCGCACGCTCATCGCCAACATGGTGGAGGGCGTGACCAACGGCTATCGCAAGACCCTGGAGATTACCGGCGTCGGCTACCGCGCCAGCCGCGTTGGCACGCGCCTCACGCTCCAGGTGGGCTTCTCTCACCCGGTGGAGATCATGCCGCCTCAGGGCATAACCTTTGAGGTGGAGACCCCGACGCGTTTCCATGTGATCGGGATTGACAAGCAGATGGTGGGTGAGATTGCCGCGCGTGTGCGCAAAATCCGTCCGCCTGAACCGTACCTGGGTAAGGGCATCCGCTACTCAGATGAGCGCATCCGTCGCAAGGCAGGTAAGGCCGGTAAGGTGGGGGCGAAGAAGTAATGATCACCAAGAAGAACAGTTCGGCAGGGCGCAAGAAACGCCACCGACGCATCCGCAGCCGTTTGCAGGGCACGGCCGAGCGCCCGCGCCTGTCGGTCTTCCGCAGCCTGAAGCACATGTATGCCCAGGTGATTGATGACACGCAGGGGCGTACCCTGGCTGCCGCGTCCACCCTGGATGAGGCGCTCAAGGGTATGCTTGCCGAGCTCGCCAAGCGCGACGAGGCGGCAAAGGTTGGGCAGCTCATCGCTGAGCGCGCCAAGGCGGCCGGCGTCACCAAGGTGGTCTTTGACCGCAGCGGGTATCTCTACCACGGCCGTGTACAGAAGCTCGCCGACGCCGCCCGTGAAGCGGGCCTGACCTTCTAAGGAAACGCAATGCCACGATTTGATCTCAACAGGCTGGACCTGAAGGAGCGGTTGGTCATGCTTAACCGCTGCGCCAAGGTTGTAAAGGGCGGGCGGCGTTTCAGTTACGCCGCGCTCATGGTGGTTGGCGATGGCCAGGGCCACGTCGGCATCGGCATGGGCAAGGCGCGCGAGACACCCGAGGCGATCCGCAAGGGCATTGAGCAGGCCAAGAAGAACGTCTTCGAGGTGCCAATGATTGGATCCAGCATTCCGCACATGGTGCGGGAGCGCTTTGGCGCCGCCGATGTGCTGCTCAAGCCGGCCTCGCCGGGTACCGGCGTTATCGCCGGTGGTGCGGTGCGCGCCGTCGTTGAAGCTGCCGGAATCCGTGACATCCTCAGCAAGTCGCTCGGCTCCGCCAATAAGGTGAACGTCGTACGGGCAGCCGAGATGGCGCTCAAGGCGCTGCAAACCTCGGAGAGCGTTTCGCGTAGGCGCGGGCTGACCCGCGCGAAGGCCGCCGTTGTGGCTGCCGAGGGCGCTGAGCCAGCGGTACGTGAAGACGCACAAGCGGCACCCGCTGAGAGCGAGACGCCTCGCACCGAGGCACGCGCTGACGAAGCGGCGGGTCAGGCAAATGGCCAGGCCGTTCAGGCCAGCCAGGGGCAAGGAAACAATGGCGACGCTACGAGTAACGTATAAGAAGAGCGCGATCGGCTACAGCCAGCGCCAGAAAGACACCATCAAGTCACTGGGGTTTCGCAAGCTTGGTCAGACCGTGGATGTGCCGGACAACGGCCCCATCCGCGGCATGGTCCGGCATGTGCGCCACCTGGTGATCGTCGAGGAGCTGGACACGGCCGCCACCGCCGGAAACGGCGACAGCGGCGCAACACCGGCCACGCGGGAGATCTAGACACCATGAATCTGCACGAGCTGGCACCGCCGGCAGGATCACGCCGCGAAAAGCGCCGCGTTGGACGCGGCCACGGCTCTGGCCGCGTCAAGACGTCCGGGCGGGGAACCAAGGGACAGAATTCACGTTCCGGTGGAGGCACCAAGCTCTTCTTCGAAGGCGGACAGAATCCGTGGACAATGAAAGTGCCGCACAAGCGGGGCTTCAATATTGGCCGCTTCCGCAAGACGGTCCAGGTGGTGAACCTCCAGGACCTTGAGAAGCACTTTGTGGCGGATGCCACCATCACACTAGCAACGCTAAAAGAGCGCGGACTGATCGACGATGTCTCGGGCAAAGAGCCGGTCAAGCTCCTCGGTCAAGGCGAGCTGAGCAAGAAGCTCACGGTCGAGTTTCACTACGCATCGGGTACCGCACGCCAGGCGGTAGAGGCGGCCGGCGGCGTTCTGACGCTGCTCCGCGCACCGCGCGAGGTTGATGTGTGGGTGGAGCGCAAGGCGCGCAAAACGAAGGGTTCTTCTGCGAGCGCATCAAAGTCCGCTGAGCCTGTTACGCCAGACGAGACGACCGCCAAGCCGGCGGATGGCACATCTGACGGCGAGGCTGCGAGCGAGAACGACAGCGAGACGGCGGACCGGTAAGCTAAGCAGCCCGGCGACGACGCCGGGCTCAGCCCCGCGCCATAATGTGGGGAAGAACCGACGATGCTTGATGCAGTGCTGCGGGCGTTCCGCCTGCCGGATGTCCGGCAGAAGATCCTTTTTACGTTTGCCATGCTTGCCGTCTACCGGCTCGTGGCGCATGTGCCCGTGCCCGGAGTTGATGTGGCGCGGCTGCAAGATCTTTTCGCCACCAACCAGTTGCTCGGTCTCCTAGACCTATTCTCCGGAGGTTCGCTGACCACTTTCTCGGTCGCCGCGCTTGGCGTCTACCCCTACATCACGGCTCAGATCGTGATGCAGATCATGCAGCCGCTCATCCCCCAGCTTGCGGAGCTCCAGAAGGAGGGTGAGGCGGGCCGCACCAAGATGGCGCAGTACACGCGCATGCTCACGGTGCCGCTGGCGCTGCTCCAGGCGTATGCTCAGGCCACGATCCTTGCGCGCGAGGGAATCATCAGCAGCTTCGGTCTTTTCAACCGCGATACGTTTCTTCCGACCCTCTCGCTCATCCTCACACTGACTACGGGCACGATGTTCCTGGTCTGGCTCGGCGAGCTGATTACCGAGAAGGGAATCGGTAACGGTATCTCGATGATTATCTTCGGTGGCATCGTGTCGCGCTTGCCGGCGACCGTGGCGCAGTCTTTTGCCACCGGTATCAATCTCATCATCCTGGTGGTGATGGCCGTGGTGGGCGTGCTGATGGTTCTGGCCATCGTCTACATCCAGGAGGGGCAGCGACGCATCCAGGTGCAGTACGCCAGGCGCGTGCGAGGCAACCGCGTCTACGGCGGTGGAACAACCTACATCCCCCTGCGCGTCAACTCATCTGGCATGATCCCGCTGATTTTCGCCGCGTCCATCATGCTTATCCCCGGCACGATCGCCTCTTATTTTCAGGGGGCGCAGACCGACTGGGTGCGGAACTTTGCGACCCAAGTGGTCAACTTCTTCGGCGCGACCGGCTTTGGCTACTGGTTGATGTACTTTCTGCTGGTAGTGGGATTTACCTACTTCTATACGAACGTCATCTTCCAGCAGCAGAATCTGCCGGAGACTTTGCAAAAGCAAGGTGGCCTCATACCCGGACGCCGGGCAGGCCGCGAAACATCCATCTATCTCAACCGCGTGTTGAACCGCATCACGCTACTGGGCGCGCTATTTCTGGGGGCCGTGGCGATCACGCCGTACTTCCTTGGGCTCGCCACTGGTTCGCAGCAGCTCAGCACAACGCTTTCCACTACTGGCATCCTGATTGTCGTCGGCGTGGTGCTGGATACCATGAAACAGCTCGAGTCGCAGTTGATGATGCGTAACTACGAGGGCTTCATCAAGTGATTCTGCTGCTCCTGGGCGCGCCCGGCTCGGGCAAGGGAACGCAGGGGCGGCTGCTCTCGGAGCACTACCGCATTCCTTACCTCTCCAGCGGTGATCTGCTCCGGCGCGCGATAGAGCAGGACACCGAGTTCGGTCGCCAGGTGCGCGAATACATCGAGCGCGGTCTCTACGTGCCGAACACCATCATGGTGCCGGCCGCGATCACTGAGCTGACCCGCCTGCGCCATAGTCAGGACGACGGCGGTGCCGTGCTGGACGGCTTCCCACGCACGCGCGAGCAGGCCGAGGCGCTTGACCGCGACCTCACCACCGAGCACACGCACCTTGATCGTGTATTGCTGCTGAACGTGCCCAAAGAGGTGCTCGTCACCCGGCTGGCGGGGCGGCGGGTCTGCCGCTCGTGCGGCGCGTCTTATCACTCGGATACCAAGCCACCCAAGAAGGCCGGTATTTGTGATGTCTGCGGTGGCGAGGTCATCCAGCGCGTGGACGACAAGCCAGAGATGGTGGATGGCCGCCTGACAGTCTACTTTGAGCGCACGCTGCCACTAGTGGCCTACTACCAACAGCAAGGGCGTCTGGCGCAGGTGGACGGCAACCGCGCCGAAGGTGACGTAACGCACGCCATGATTGCCGCCGCCAAGGACAAGTGACGGGCGCACCGTGATCACCGTGAAGTCTCGCGGCGAGGTGGAAAAGATGCGCCGCGCCAGCGCCATCGTTGCGGACGCCTTGGAAGCCGTCGCTGCCGCCGTACGTCCAGGTGTTTCGACGGTGGAGCTGGACGCCATCGCCTATGGTGTCATCCACCGGGCTGGCGCAATTCCGTCCTTCAAGGGCTACAGCAACCAGCCGGGTGTGCCACCGTTTCCGGCCACCATCTGCGCCTCGGTCAACGACGAGCTAGTGCATGGCATCCCAAGCAAGCGCGTCCTTAAGGAGGGTGACATCATCAGCATTGATGTTGGCGCCATCTGGGAGGGGTATCACGGTGATGCAGCGGTGACAGTTCCGGTGGGAGAGATCAGTCCGGCAGCGCGCGAGCTGCTCGATGTCACGCAGGAGTCGCTCTTTGCTGGTATTGACGCGGCGCATGGCGGCAGCCGTCTGGGAGACATCTCCAACGCCATTGAGCGCGTCCTCCGGGCGGGTGGCTACGGCGTCGTCGAAGGGTATGGCGGTCACGGCGTCGGTCGCCGGCTCCACGAGGACCCGCACATTCCCAATGCGGGCCCGGCCGGAAAGGGACCCGTGCTTCAGCCTGGCGTGACGTTGGCGCTTGAGCCAATGGCCAACCTGGGCCGCGCCGCGACTAAGATCCGGCCCGACCGGTGGACGGTGGTGACGGCGGATGGCAAGCTGTGCGCGCACTTTGAGCACACTATCTGCATCACGCCAGGTGAGGCGGATATCCTGACCGAGTTCAGCCCTACGCTCTACCGGCGCATCGGTGGTCGCGTGTTGGGGCCGGCGGCGGCCGTGAGCGTGGGAGTGTGACCTTCCAATGAGCGATGAAATCATCCAGTCGCCCCAGGAGAAAGCGCGATCTCTGATAGAATTATCCGGTTTGGTGCGTCGTTCGCTGGCCAATGATCTCTATGAGGTTGAGTTGGCAGACGGCCGGCAAGTGCTTGCGCACATGGCGTCCAGCGCAAGACTCCGCGCAATGCGCGTCGGGGCCGGTGACAAGGTGCATGTAGAGCTGGCCCGGTACGACCACACACGCGGTCGGATCGTGAGTCGCGCTTGACCGTCTAACACACGAGCGGGCGTACCAGAAACAGAACGAGGCACACAGTGAAAGTATCGACATCCGTCAAACCCCGCTGCGAGAAGTGCAAAGTCATCAAACGGCGCGGCGTCATCATGGTGATCTGCACGGAACCCAAGCACAAGCAGAAGCAAGGCTAGTCAGGATGACCCTGAGTAGCCACGGCAAAGCAAGGTAAGCAAGAATGGCTCGAATCGCCGGCGTTGATATCCCACGCGAAAAGCACGTTTCTATCTCGCTGCAATACATCTTTGGTGTTGGGCGTACCACAGCGCTCAAGGTGCTTGAGCGCACGCAGGTGGCTGCCAGCACAAAGGTGAGCGCGCTGACAGACGATCAGGTGGCCCGCATCCGCGAGATTGTGGAGCGCGAGTTGACCGTTGAAGGTGATCTGCGCCGTCAGGTGCGTCAGAACATCCAGCGCCTGATCGACATTGGCTGCTACCGTGGGATGCGCCACCGGCGCAGTCTGCCGGTACGCGGGCAGCGGACGCGTACCAATGCGCGCACGCGCCGTGGACCGCGCAAGACGGTTGGCGTGAAGAAGAAGGCCGCAACCAAGAAGTAGCCGTATTAGCCTCGTTGTGTTTGCCTATTGGTGGCACAATGCGGTAGAGTATTCTTCTGTCGTAGTGCCCGGCGGCCAGTTGTCCACGCGGTCGGAGGCAGGCAGGGCACGCGTTTAGAAGCGGATTTGAAGTGGGGCGGTCCCCAAGAGTGGGACCGCCCCGCACTGCGTACATAGCGTACGAAGGAGCAGCATGGCGGAACGCAAGCGCGGCGCGGCACGACCGCGACGCAGGGAACGGCGGAACATTCCACGCGGTAACGCGCATGTTCAGGCAACGTTCAATAACTGCATCGTCACCATCACCGATCCAACCGGTAACCCCATTGCCTGGGGTTCCTCCGGGGCGGCAGGATTCAAGGGATCACGTAAGAGCACCCCATACGCCGCCGGTGTCACGGCCGAAAGCGCCGCGCGCAAGGCCATGGATCAGGGCGTGCGTTCCGTTGACGTCTTCGTTAAGGGTCCTGGCTCCGGCCGTGAGTCCGCCATCAGGTCGCTGCAGGCCGCAGGGCTGGCCGTGCTCTCCATCACCGACGTAACGCCGGCACCGCATAACGGGCCCCGCCCGCCGAAGCGGCGGCGCGTCTAAGCATCCACACAAGACAACAGGGCTCAAAGATATATGGCTAGGTACACCGGTCCCGTTTGCAAGCTATGCCGTCGTGAAGGCATGAAGCTGTTTCTAAAGGCAGAACGCTGCCTTACCCCCAAGTGCGCGGTTGAGCGTCGGAATACGCCTCCCGGCCAGCAGCAGGGTGGCGCCCGCCGCCGCCGTCCAACCGAGTTCGCCATCCAATGGCGGGAAAAGCAGAAGACACGCCGTATCTACGGCGTGTTGGAGGCGCAGTTTCGCCGCCACTTTGAAGAGGCGGAGCGCCGGCCCGGGTCCACGGGTGAAAACCTGCTCCAAATCCTGGAGACCCGGCTGGATAACGTTCTGTACCGGCTCGGTCTTGGCGGCTCGCGCTCCCAGGCTCGCCAGTTCGTGCGCCATGGCCATGTGACCATCAACGGCCGGAAGTGCGACATCCCGTCTCGCATTGTTGAGGCCGGTGATGTTGTGGCCGTAGCGACAGGATCGCGCGAGCAGGAAGGGGCGCGAACGGCTATCGAGTCGACGCCCCAACGCCAGATTCCCGTCTGGCTTACCTTTGATGCCCCAAATTTCTCGGCGCGCATCAATGCGCTGCCGAACCGTGGCGAGATCGAGACAGCGGTCACCGAGCAGCTGGTCGTCGAGTTCTACGCACGCTAATCCAAGTGGTCGTTGATACCCGCCTTGGGGCGGGTATCAGTGCCGCCGTTCGCCCGCCCCCACTGTGAGGAAGAGACTGTGATTGAAGAGAATCCTACTACGCCGACCGTCCGCCGAGTGGAAACCGAGCTGCAAGACGACTCGGACTTGGACTACGGCGAGTTCATCGTTGAGCCGCTGCGCCGTGGCTACGGCCAGACGCTCGGCAATGCGCTACGCCGCGTTCTCCTTTCCTCGTTGCCTGGCGCCGCCGTCAGCTCCATCCGCATTGACGGTGTTCAGCATGAGTTCTCAAGTATTCCCGATGTAAAGGAGGACGTAACTCAGATCGTCCTCAACATCAAGAAACTACGCATACGCTCGTTCTCGGATGAACCAGTCAAGGCACAGCTGGATGTGCCTGGTCCTGGCATTGTCCGCGCGAGTGACATCCGCTGGCCCGACCAAGTCGAGATCGTAAGCGAGGATCTGCCCATTGCCACGCTGGACAACGACAAGGCGCGCCTTTCAATGGAGCTGACCGTCACACGCGGCAGTGGGTTTGTTGAGGCCGAGGCCATCGAAGGGCAGCCGATCGGCGAGATTCCGATTGATGCCATCTACACGCCCATACGCAAAGTTGAGTACACCGTGGGCGCAGCCCGCGTGGGCCAGAGTGTCAACCTGGACCGTCTGGTGATGCGCGTTTGGACTGACGGCACCATTACGCCGGACGAGGCGGTCACGCAGAGCGCCCGAATCCTGGTGGAGCAGTTCCGTTTGTTCAATCAGCTGACACCGGGTTACGAGGAGCCAGCTGAGGCGGTTTCACGCCCGGCAACGTCGGCCAACGCGCTGCAGGTGCCGCCAGAGCTGGCGGACGTGTCGGTGGACGATCTGGAGCTGTCCAACCGCACGCTGAACTGCCTCAAACGCAACAGCATTACCCGCGTGGGGCAACTTGCCAGCATGACCGAGGATGACCTGTTGCACCTGCGCAATTTCGGTGACAAGTCTCTGCAAGAGTTGCGCGACAAGCTCGCCGAACGCGGTGTGCGGATCGGCCCTGGCGCTGGCGACCTCGCCGGCGCCGCGGTCTAGCCAAAGCTAGGAAGACTGGGAGTCTCATTCCATGCGTCACGGATTAAAGGGCCGGGAACTCAACCGGCCGGCAGAATGGCGCAAGCGTATGCTGCGCAGCATGATGGGGTCGCTGCTGCGCTATGAGCGCATCACGGTCACGGAAGCACGCGCCAAGGAGCTGCGCCGCCATATCGAGAAGCTGGTCACGGTTGCCCGCCGTGGCGACGTGCATTCTCGCCGCCTCTGCATGGCGACACTACCTGATCCACCGGCAATCTCCAAGCTCTTTGAACTGGTAGCGCCACGCTACAAGGAGCGCCCGGGCGGCTATACGCGCATCACGCGGATTGGCCTGCGCAAGGGCGACGGCGCGACTATGGCCCAAATTGAGTTCGTTGAGGCGACCGAGCCAGTCAGCGCCGCGGCGTAGGCTGGGCTCCTCGGTCGCCCGGACTGGCTCGGTGCTGGCGTGCGTCTGTTTGCGGTTGTGGAATATGACGGCACCGACTTCGCGGGCTTTCAATATCAGGAGCGTGAGCAGGTCCAGCTACGTACCGTGCAGGGCGAGTTGGAGCGCGCCATCTCGGCCTGTACCGGCGAGACACCGCGGGTGAGCGGAGCAGGCAGGACCGACGCTGGGGTCCACGCGAGCGGTCAGGTGGTGCACTTTGACAGCGAAGCCAAGATTGCACGCGACCCGTCCCGCCTTGCGCGTGCGCTCAATGCGCATCTTCCCGAAGACCTGAAAGTGCGATCTATGGCGGGGGTACCGGCGGACCACCATTCACGATTCTCGGCCTCTAGGCGTCGCTACTGCTACCGCATCTATAACAGTCGCCAGCCCTCGCCGCTGCACCGCCGATTCACGCATCACGCGCGCGTCCCGCTTGATGCGGAGCGCATGAATGAAGGCGCACAACTCCTTGTGGGTAGCCATGACTTCGTCGCGTTTGCCGCTGAGCAGGGGCCCGGCAGCACGGTTCGCCGGGTTTTCAGCGCGCGAGTAGCCCGTACCTGGGCCGGTGGGTCGCCAATCTGGCACACTTATGAGGTTGCCGCGTGTGATTCCGCCGCCTTGGCCCTAGACCAGGATGACGCTCAGGCGCAGTTGATCGAGATTGAGGTAGAAGCGAACGGCTTCCTGCGCCACATGATGCGGCGCATCGCTGGCACCCTGATCCGTGCCGGTGATGGCAGGCTGGCGCCCGGAGATGTGGCGACCATCCTGGCCTCCAGAGTCAAGTCGCAAGCCGGGCCAACCGCCCCGGCGCGCGGTTTGTGCCTGGAAGCCGTCACCTACTGAAAAACTAGAAGACAAGACATCAAACAGCTATGAACACAAAAACCTATTCGCCCAAAGCGACCGAGATTGAGCGGCGCTGGTGGCTGGTTGACGCCGAAGGACAGACGCTTGGACGGCTGGCCAGCGTGGTCGCCACAAAGCTGCGTGGCAAAGACAAGCCAATGTTCGCGCCGCATATGGATTGCGGCGACTTTGTGGTGGTGGTCAATGCCTCCCGCATACAGGTCACCGGCCGCAAGCTAGACCAGAAGCAGTATTACAAGCACAGTGGCTATCCGGGCGGTATGAAGGTCAGCAACCTGGCCGACGAAATGGCGCGCCATCCAGATCGCGTCATTGAGAAGGCGGTTCGGGGCATGCTTCCTAAGAGCGCGCTTGGCGACCATGTGATCAAGAAGCTCAAGGTGTACGCCGGCGGGGAGCATCCGCACGAGGCGCAGAAGCCGGAAGCGTGGGCGTTGACGGCCCAGCTGACCGGGAAGTAAGGACTCAGCATGACGACGCAAGCAGCGCAGCAATATTACTACGGGCTCGGGCGCCGGAAGTGCGCCATCGCCAAAGTACGCCTCTATCCGGGCGACGGTGGCATCCAGGTCAACGGCAAGACCTCAAGCGACTACTTTGGCCGCGCCACGCTGGACATGATCGTGCAGCAGCCGCTCCGCGTCACCGATTCCGGCGCTCGTTTCAACGTGGTTGCCAGTGTCTATGGCGGTGGACCGTCCGGCCAGGCCGGCGCCGTGCGCCTTGGTATCGCCCGCGCGCTCGTCGCCGTTGACGAGGCAAACAAGCCGACCCTCCGCAGCTTTGGCCTCATGACGCGCGATCCGCGCGTCAAAGAGCGGAAGAAGCCCGGCCTCAAGAGAGCGCGCAAGGCACCTCAGTACACCAAACGTTGATCACGTGGCTTCCGATTGCTCGGTAGCCCTCTCTATCGCTCGACCGCCCCCGGCACATGCCGGGGGCGATTATCGTTACGGGCCGGCAGATCCCACGAATGCCTCGATGGGAGGCAGCTCGGCGAGGCTGCGCAAACCAAAGGCGCGGAGGAACTCGAAGGTGGTGCCGTACTGGATGGGGCGGCCAACCACGTTGAGGCGGCCGACGTCTTCGATCAGGCCGCGCGTCAAGAGGTTTCCGACGGCGTAGTCGGGGTTGACGCCTCGGATCTGTTCAATCTGCGCCCGCGTGACGGGCTGGCGGTACGCCACAATGGCGAGCGTTTCCAAAGAGGCTGGTGAAAGCCGGGCTGACATCTCCAGGCCCAGGAAACGCTGCACCACCGGCGCTACACGCGGATGGCTGACCAACTGCAGCTGGTCGCCGTGCCGCTGAAGTGAGATGCCCCGCCCGGCGTATTCCTCCAACAGCATAGATACCTGGTCTTCCACCGCATCGGGTGGGACCGAGAGAAGGCGTGCTAGCTCGCTGACGGTCACGGGTCGGTCCGCGACAAAGAGCACCGCCTCGATCTGCCCGAGTAGCGATGGCTGATCATCTGCGAAAAGGGATGCCTGATTGCCAGCGATCGGAGGCGAGGTCATGGCGCTGGCGTCCCGGAAGCGTGAGCGATCCATATTTCGCCAAACAGCTCGTCTTGCTCCAACTCAATCTCGTGCATGCGGTAGAGCTCAAGCACAGCAAGGAAGGTGACAATCAGTTCGCCGCGCGTCTCGCAGTCCTCGGCGAGCCGAACAAAGGAAACCCGCTGCTGGTCGCGCACCGCCTGACGGACCTGAGTCATCCGCTCGCTGATGGTGACGCGGGGCAGCGCCTCCGGTTCCCGTGCTGGTGTGCGCGCCGCGAGCAGACGCTGCAGTGCCGCGGCGAGTTGCTCCGGCGCGGCGCGGTCCAGTTGGGGCGGTGGGGCCGCGGGCGGAAGCGGCGGTGGCGCTAGTCGGGAGAAGGCTCGCGCGCCTCGTTCCTGTCGTTCGTGCAGCTGAGTCGCCGCCTGGCGGTAGTGGCGGTATTCCTGTAAGCGCTCTTCGATGGCTGCCTCATCCAGGATCTCTTCGGTGTCAACGCGGGCGGCTTCGCGCGGCAATAGCGCGCGTGACTTCAGCACAAGTAACTGCGCGCCTACCACCAGGAACTCGGCCAGAAAGTCAAGTCGCTGTCCACTCGCCGGAAGTAGACGCACCATCTCCAAGTACTGGTCCGAGACGGCCGCGATTGAGATGGCCGTGATCTCCACCTCGCCCTGGCCCAGCAGGTGGAGGAGCAACTCAAGCGGTCCGCTGAAGCCGCCTGTCTGGATGAGGGCGGTGGGCAGCGAAGAGAAAGCCGTCTTGAGTACCGGTTTGGCGATCTGCTTGCCGAATGGCACGGCAACGCTCACCGCAGGCCAGCGGCTCCCAGAACCAGACGCATCAGCTCGCGCGTGGGCGGCCCCAGGATCAGGCTAAGCAGGCTGAAGCCGATGATGCTGCCGGAAAAGACCAGGACAAGTAGGATGGGTGGCCCGTACTTTCCCAACCATCCGAGCCGGTAGGCCAGCGTGGCGGGAAGCACGCCGAACAAGACCCCAAACCCATCAAGCGGAGCGATTGGCAGGAGGTTGAAGACACACAACCCAACATTGAGGGCAATCAACCGGAAAAGTAGGTCTATCCCCACGCTTGCCGCGCCATCTGTCGTGCCTAGTCCAAGATCGACCGAGTAGCGAAGCCCAAAGGCGCAAACGAATGCAAAGATGACATTGGACAGCGGTCCGGCGCCCGAGACGATCGCCATGCCTGTTCTTCCCCACTTGAGCGCGCGGCCGTCTACCGGCACCGGCTTGCCCCATCCGAACCCGGCCGCGCCGGTGAACGTCGTCAGGACCAGGAGGAGTGTCCCGAACGGATCCAGGTGTCGGATGGGATTGAGCGTTAGGCGACCGGCGTCTTGGGCGGTGGTATCGCCGAGCAAGCGAGCGGCGGCAGCGTGGCTGAACTCATGGACCGTGATGGCCAGGACAAAGCCAACCAGGATCAGTGCGGCGCTTAGAGGGTCGATATTTGGAACTCACAAAAAGAGGTATGGGACCCGCAAGGGCCCCATACCTCAAGGATTAGCGAACCGCCGGAGCGGAGGCTACTTGGGCGCTTTCTTGGCCTTCGTCGCCTGCTTCTGCGTGTTCTTTTTCTGCGTCGCCTTCGGAGACTTGTCGCCCATTGCTCTTGGGTCCTTTCTGGTAGGCAGCGTCACGATCCCCGGCCGTCGCCGCCGGTGGCGCGGACACCGGGCGAGACCCAGGGACCGAAATGGTAGCACTGCTGCGAAAGGCCGTCCAGGGAAGGCGGTTGGTAGCCAGTAGCAGCAGCGCGCCAATCGTCGCTGCCGTCGCGCCAAGCGTGACCAGCAGGCCGAGGCGGAACGAGCGCGGACGGTAGACAAACTCGACGCTGTGCTGCCCCGCTGGCACGAAGATGGCGCGGAAGATGTAATTGGCGCGATAGATCTGAGTCTCCTGGCCATCTACGTAGGCGCGCCATCCGGGGTAGAACACGTCGCCCAGAAACAGCATGGCAGGCTGACGCGCCTCCACCGCCATGCGCATCTGCTCGGGTTCCGCGGCGAGGATGTTCACACGGCCCGCGCCGGACGTGATGTCGTTCGCCAGCGGCGGGGTGAAGGTGATCGGCACTATGGGTGCTTCAGCCGGTGCGGGCGGTGCCAGCTTCGTGAGATTAAACTGCTCTTCCAAGATGATCAGGCGCTCCGGGCTGAAGTCACCCTGCGCCATGCGCGTCAGAATCTCTGAGCTTGGCTTCTCAATCACGGCGGAGGGGACCAGCCACGCCCGAGGCAACCAGGACTGGTTTTCGTAGAGAATCATGTCCCGGTCAGAATAGACGCGCTTGAGCTTGTCGTTCGTATCGAGATCAAGCTGCTCAAGCTCTTTCGACTCGTCATCAAATGCGGCCAAGCCGTAGATTTCCACCTGCGCCGTTGGATGAACAAGCTCCACATCAACGCGTTGGAGCCGCACGGTAGAAGGAAACGCAAACTCGCCAAAGTAGAAGTGCGCCGGGTAGGGCCGCGCGCGCCCGTCGCGCTGTTCCCAGGTGCGCGCCACCGGAGGCTTCTGATGGGCAATCTTGTCTCTTAGGTCGGGACGCTCCCATGCCCACTCTGCCGTGTGCACGCCCGCCTGAAGGCGGAAGCGGTGTTGTTGCCCATTTGTGGTGGTGGCCGTCAGAAGCGCCACATCGGTCCCTTGCGATACCGCTGTGGCCCAGCGCATGGTGGACACCACGCGCAGCACGGTGGCCGGCGTCCCCTTTAGCGCAAAGCTCGCGTCTCCCGCCGGGTTGCGCCCGGTGCTGCTCACAAGCGGCCGGCGCGGATTGAACGCCGTCAATGCGTGAGAGGGGAGTCCCTCATAGGCGTTGCGTACCGCATAGAAACGCGCGTTCATCATGTCCAGAAGGCGGCTCGGCGCGTACTCGGCCATGCTGGCGTAGTGGGTATGGCGATCCGGCTCCAGGGAGCTGTAGCCGTTGGCCTCGGCGATCCCGAGACCAAGGAAGCTATTGGGTTCGTCCCGCACGCCCTTCTGCGTGAAGACGCGGAAAAGGCCCCGGTCACGCGCCAGGAACTCAGCAACGCCGCTTGGCGCCGCCAGCGTGGAGAAAGGGGCGACCGGATGGAAGCCTCTCCCGAACGCGATCAGGTCTACCGAGATCAGCATCACCAGCAGGCCCTGCCAAAATGATCTGGCTGACCGAAGGCGATCCCACGCCAGTAACACCGCGGCGGTGCCGATCAGAAGCGCGAGCTGGCGCAGCGTGGAAGGCTGTGTAATGTCAAGTGAAGCGCTAAGGGCGAGGTATAGCTGCTCCACGTTCAAGCGCCCGTCAAAGCCCCGCATCCGCATGAAGTTCGCTTGCAGCCAGGAAACCGCAGCCGGTTTATGGGCCTCCACGTACGACGACGCGAACGAAACAGCTATAGGGGCGGCGATGGCTACCACTTGCACCAGCAGGAGCAGCAGGCCCGCGACGACGGGTGACCAGCCACTCTGTCTCGTCACGGGCAGATTGCCAGCACGCTCTCTCTTCGGGCGAAAACTACGGGACAGCGCATCGGCACCCAGCGCCGCGAGCAGCGCGATGCTCAGCGATACGAGATAGACGAAGCGCCCCGGCGCGCGAAGCACGGCGAAGCCGGGCAGCCCGGCAAGCAGCCGGTGGATGCCAAAGGGCGAATACTCCCCCATCGCCATCGCAAGCGACCCAATACCGACCGCGAGAAAGAACAACACAACTCTCCGCCGGCCGAGCACGATTCCAAAGATCGCAAGCACCAGCGGCGTAATGCCCGCGTAGGCGAAGACCTCCCAGCGCGACCAGAGGCCCCAGTAGCGATCACCAGCGACGTAGAACTCAGGCAGCAGGAACGAAATTAGCTGGGCTGGTGGCAGCGAGTATTGCGAAGCGAACGCGTAGTTGACACCGCCGCCTCGGAAAGAGAAGGTGCCCAGCTCATAGAGCGGGAGCAACTGCACCGCGCTGAGCGCCCCGCCGATGGCGCCGGCCAGTGTGACTACACCCAACGCCAGGAGCGGCCGTCCAAGCAAGTGACGCAAAGCCGGCTGGTTTGGCAGACGGCGCGCGAAGGAGTCGAACGGTCCTGGTCCAGCGCCAACCGGCCCGACTATGCAGCGATAGCCGCAGTACGCGGCAAACATAAGCGCGGTCATCAGGACGACCTGTACGTGAATGATCAGGCCCTGTAGGCCGAACGCAACGCCGGCCATAAGGGCGAACAGATAGCGTGCGCGTCCCGCGCCGCGGAGCGCCAGCTCGCAGAACGCGAGGATCAAGGGCAACCAGACCGCAGCGGTGGAGATGTTGGTGTGGTGCATTTGCGCCACCGAAAAGCCACTGAAGGCAAAGGTCAGCCCTCCGGTTACCGAGCCAAAGCGGCCGATGCGGAGCGTCCGGCAAAAGAGGTAGGTGAACACGGCAGCTTGAAAGAAACGCACCGGCCGCAGCCATGTGAACGCGGTCTCTGCTGGAAGCAAGAGCAGCATCATCAGATGCGGGGGATACAGCGACCCGGCTTCGCCATCGGCAAAGATGGGGTAGCCGCCGAATATCTCGGGCGACCAGAGTGGAAGCTGCCCTTGCTTCAGCGCCTCTCCAAGGCGGCGAAAGAGTGGAAAGTAGAAGATGCGCGTGTCGTTTTCGTAGGCGACAAGCCCGTGGACAATGGAAGGCCAGAAGAACGCGACACACACAGCGGCGAGGACGCCGATGGCCAATGCGTCGCGTGCTAGTGCGCGCATCCCGACGGCTCGCTCACCGAACCACGTCCCAGCAAACGGCAGGCGCAAGGACGGGAGCGTTGGCGCGGGCAGTGTTGGTGGTTGGGCCAGACCCCCCGTCGTCATACAGTGCCTGTCCGCGGACGCGTGGCCACCACGAGAGCGGAAAGTCCCAGTGGGAAGCTCATGCGGCTTAGTAGGGCAGCCTCGGTGTCAAGCGTCCACCGGAAGAGCGTATTGACCAGCGGGGATGCCGGACGCACGTCTGATCTATGCTGGTGCCCACCCGACGGGACGTTCTTGCGTCGAGTCAGCAGCCGGGAGGCGGCGGCGAGCGGAAACACCAGTGAATTGGCGTAGGTCGCTCGCTCAACATGCAGGCCGGCGCGTTCCACCTTCAAGCGCAGTTCATCCAGCGAGTAGCGCTGGCGCGTGTGGACCGCCGCGTCGTGCTCGCTACGAAGTCGCTCAATCGCCGGTACGCGAACGAGGATCGCGCCACCGGGGCGCAGAACGCGGCGCAACTCACCAAGCGCGGCGACGTCATCAGACACACCAAGGTGGTAGAGCACGTCAAAACTCGTCACCAGATCAAACGACGAGTCCTCGTACGGTAGGTGCAGCACCGATCCCTGGGACACCGTGGTCAAGCTGCGCCGGCGGCAGAAAGGCATCGCGTCGTTGGCCACATCCACTCCCCAGACCGTGCCGTAGCGTTGCAACCAACGCATGTTGCCCCCCGTGCCGCAGCCAGCGTCCAGGATCCTCAAACCCGGCTGGAGGCGCCAGTCCAACAGCGATTGCGCGATGCGGCGCATGCCGATGTACCACCAAAGCGAGTCCTCCACGCGATACATTGCCTCATACTCGGCCACATTCATATCTGGCTCGCGTTGGGGCCGCTAGTCGCGAGCGAAGCGGCGGATCTCTTCAGCAACGCGTCTGGCGTCGCGTTCGGGCAGCTCCGGGTATATAGGAAGGGAGAGAATTTGGCCGCAGGCGCGCTCGGTTTCGGGGAGCGAGCCGCGAGCGTAGCCCATGTCCCTGTAGGCGGCCTGGAGATGCACCGGCTCTGGATAGTGAATTTGGGTGCCGATCTTCCTCTCGCGCAAATGCGCCTGGAGCGCGTCCCGTCTCACTTCGGAGTCAAGGCGCGCGACGTAGAGGTGATAGACGTGGCGCCCCCACGGCTTCTCTTCGGGGAGAGTGAGACCGGGTACGCCAGTCAGCATCTCACCGTAGATGCCGGCCAGCTTGCGACGCCGGTCGTTGCCGTCTTCAAGGTGCGTGAGCTTAGCCCGTAGGATTGCAGCTTGAAGCTCATCCAGGCGAGAGTTCACGCCCTTAAGGAGGCTGTAGTAGCGCCTTCCGGCCTCCCAACCATAATTGCGCAGCATCGCCAGTCGGTCAGCCAGCACATCATCGTTAGTTGCAATTGCCCCTCCGTCACCGTAGGCACCCAGGTTCTTGGTGGGGTAAAAGCTAAAGGCCGCAGCGTGAGCCAGCGTGCCAACGCGCTGGCTTTCGAAAGCGGCGCCGTGCGCTTGCGCCGCGTCTTCCACAACCAACAGACTGTGCTCGGCGGCAAAGGAGAGAATTGATCCCATTTCCGCCGGGTGGCCATACAGATGCACAGGCACAATCGCTCGGGTCTTGGGTGTCAGGCGCGCGCGCAGTAGCGCAGGGTCCATCGTGTACGTAACCGGGTCAATGTCCACGAAGACGGGAGTCGCTCCCGTTGCCGAAATGGCCACGGTCGTAGCGACGGCAGTGTGGGACACCGTGAGCACCTCGTCCCCTTCGCCAATTCCCAGCGCCGCTAGCGCCAGGTGAATCGCCTCGGTGCCTGAGCCGACGCCGACGACGCGCCGCGCCCCGAGGTAGGCGGCGAACTCCTGCTCGAACGCCTCCACTTCTCGATGGAGGACGAACATGCTTTCCTCCAAGACCCGTGAAATCGCGCCGTCAATCGCGGCCTTCTGCTCGCGATACTGCGGCTTGGTCAGGTTGAAATAGATCGGAGTATCGGAATCCTGGGGAGCGCCCATATCGCTTAGGGCTCCGGTCACTTCGAAACTGGCCTGGGGGCACCCGCCGGGAGAGGGAACGGTAGGGGGGACGGTGTTCCCTGTCCGTGGCGAATGCGCAGCCAGTACCAAAGCTTGGCCAAACTGACGACTACGTCAAAGAGATGCTTGGGCCGAAAGAACTGGGAGACACCGTAGGCGCGGTGGTAGTGGTTGACCGGCACCTCCACGGTACGGAAGCCCGCCAGTTGGATTTTGGTCATCAGCTCCAGCGCAATAGCGCCTGAGTTTTGGGTGAGTAAGACGCGGTCAAAAACATGGCGCTTGATGAGGCGGAAATCACAGTCCACGTCGTGGACCTGGAAGCCAAAGGCTATGCGCATGGAGTGGTGGTAGGCCCAGCTGATGAACCGCCGGTGCAGCGGGTCGTTTCGAGCGATCTTGTTGCCCATCACCACGTCCACCGTCCGTCCGGCGGCTTCCTCACGCTCAAGGGCGTCATACAGTACGCGCAGCTCGCGCGCATCGTACTGGCCGTCGCCATCGGTATAGAAGACCAGCTCGTAGCGGCAGGCGCCAAAGCCCGCGCGCAGCGCACCGCCGTAGCCCAGCGCTTCGCCAAAGCGGATGATGCGTACCCGGCCTCGGTCTCGCTCGTCCACCCCTTCGGGGCCGTACAGCCGGTCAAGCTCGTCCAGCACGTCCCAAGCGTAATCGGTGCTCCCGTTCTCAACCACGACCACTTCGTACTCATCAGCTAGCTCGCGCAGCACGACGAGCGCCTCCATCACCATTGATGCGATGGTCCCGGCGTCGTTGAAGCACGGAAAGAAGGCGGAGATACGCCGGGAGCGGCTCACGGCGGCGATTATACGAGGGTTCAATGCAACCATCGCGTGACCTGGGCGAAACGGGTTTGTAACCGGCCTGAAGAAGCCGCCCACCAGTAGAATCGACAGCCGTCTACCTTCGAAGCAACATGATCCGCGACAACGTGTTGGCGCTGCACGCGTACGTGCCGGGCGAGCAGCCACAAGAAGCTGGTTGGGTCAAGCTCAACACCAATGAGAATCCGTTCATGGCGCCGTCCATCGCGGACGCAGTCGCCGAAGCGTCGACCGATGCACTGCGTCTGTACCCAGATCCGCTGTGTACGGAGCTGCGCGCGGCGCTCTCAAGTCGGTACGGGGTGCCCGCCGCTCAAATCATCTGCGGTAACGGCTCAGATGAACTGCTCACTCTGGCCATACGCGCCACTGCGGGTGAAGGCGACCGCATCACGTACGCCGAGCCAACGTACTCGCTCTACGAGACGCTGGCTCAGATTCAGAACGCCTTCCCTGTTCCCGTCTCGCTTGGCCCAAACTGGGAGCTACCGAATGATGACCTCGTGCTTGTCGGGGCGAAGCTCACGTTGGTGGCTAACCCGAATGCCCCTACCGGCACTCCGTATTCGATTGGGCAGCTCGACGGTTTGGCGGGCCGGGTGCGAGGCGTCCTGCTGGTAGACGAGGCATATGTGGACTTCGGCGCCGAGACGGCCATCCCTCTCATTGAGCGGCATGAAAATGTGTTGGTCATGCGAACCATGTCCAAGGGATTTGGCCTCGCCGGTGTGCGGCTTGGGTTTGCGTTTGGCTCGCCTGCACTCATTGAGGCGCTCTACAAGATCAAGGACAGCTACAACGTTGACCGTCTGAGCCAGGTGGCTGGCGTCGCCGCGCTGAAGGCGTTTGAGGAGGCGCAGGCGAACAACCGTGAGATCTGCGGGCGGCGGGACCGCTACGCGGCCCTGCTGCGCGAGCGGTTTGGCTGGCACGTTTGGCCCACTGCCGCCAATTTTCTGCTGGCAGATCCATCACCGCGCCCAGCGCGGGAGGTGCACGAGGCGTTGAAATCACAGAAGGTATTGGTGCGCTACTTTGCCCGGCCGCGCCTGGAGACGTGTTTGCGGATTACCATTGGCGCCGAAGCTGAGATGGCGGCGTTTGTAAGTGCGCTGGAGCGGATGGTAGGATGACGGGCATTAGAGCGCCCGGCGGCCACAGGCCACTGGGCGTTTTTTTGGTGGACGCTCTGAGGGGGCGGTCACTAGTGGCGCACACTGGCGTGCGTACAGAAAACCCTTACCGTAGGGGGTATTAGGTGGAGCTGGTCTGGGTCGTGCCGGTATCCGGCATTCTCGCGGTGATCGTCGCCGCCTATCTCGCATGGGACGTAATGCGCCGGGACACCGGCCCCGTCGAAATGCAAGAGGTGGCCGCCCTAATTTATGAAGGCGCTATGGCCTTCCTCAACCGACAGTACCGCACTATCTACATGTTTGCCATCGTCGGCGCGATCGCTATCGCGGTGATTCTTGGCCTCATCCGTGCCTCGCAGGCGGGAGCGGCCGCCGGGTTGGATCTAGCCTGGCGCACTGGCGTTGCCTTCATCTTTGGGGCAATCTGTTCGGGTCTCGCAGGCTTCATCGGCATGCTCATTGCGGTGCGCGCCAATCTGCGCACCGCAGCCGCCGCACGCACGTCGCTCGGCGATGCGCTCCAGATCGCGCTGCGCGGCGGCGCCGTCTCGGGTTTGCTCGTCGTCGCGCTTTCACTGCTCGGCGTCTATGCGCTGTTTGAGCTATATGGGGGCGTGACGGCACAAGTAGACGGCATTCCCGTCGCGCCGTCGCTCATCGTCGGGTTCGGCTTTGGCGCCAGCTTTGTCGCGCTCTTCGCTCAGTTGGGCGGTGGTATCTACACCAAGGCTGCCGATGTTGGCGCCGACCTGGTCGGTAAGGTGGAGGCGGGCATCCCGGAAGACGACCCGCGCAACCCCGCCGTTATCGCAGACCTTGTTGGCGATAACGTTGGAGACTGTGCGGGCCGCGGCGCTGACCTCTTTGAGTCCACCGCTGCCGAAAACATTGGTGCCATGATCCTGGGCGTGGCCATCTACGTCGCCACGCAGAACCCGGCGTGGATCTTCTTCCCATTGGTGGTGCGCGCGTTCGGCTTGATTGCCTCAATCATCGGGATCTTCGCCGTCGGTACTCGCGGGCTTACGAGCGAGGACGGTGGCCGTAGCGCACAGAAGGCCTTGGACCGGGGCTATTGGGTTACGGCCGTCCTAAGCGTTATTGGCATGCTGATAACCACCCAGGTCATGCTGGGGAACCTCTGGTTCTTCTGGTGTGGCGTCGTTGGCATTCTGACAAGCGTCGCCTTTGTCTATATCACCCAGTACTACACGTCGGGATCATGGCGGCCCGTGCAGGAGATCGCCAACGCATCGCGCACCGGCCCCGCCACCAATATCATCGCCGGTTTCGCCATCGGTCTGGAAAACACTGCGCTTCCAGCGCTCACCATCTCGTTCGCGCTCTTTGCATCCTATACGCTTGGCGCGCAAGCGGCGTCTGGCCTGGGACTTGCCACATCGGCCGCAGGTATTTACGGCACGGCTATCGCCACCATGGGCATGTTAATGAGCGCCGGGTACATCTTGGCGATGGACACGTTTGGTCCGATCACCGACAACGCCGGCGGCATCGTAGAGATGAGTAACCAGCCGGAGGAAGTGCGACGCAACACCGACGCATTAGACTCGGTTGGAAACACCACCAAGGCTCTGACCAAAGGCTACGCCATTGGCTCGGCGGCGCTGGCGGCCTTCTTGCTGTTCTCAGCCTTCCTAGACGAAGTCAAGCTTGAGCTCGCCCGGCGCGCCCGCAGCGCAGGAACTGCCGCCGTCAGTGCGCTGGCCGACGGACACCTGGCAGTTGATATCTCAAAGGTGGAGGTGTTCATCGGCGGGTTCCTCGGAGCGATGTTGGTGTTCCTCTTCAGCGCGCTTGCGATCCGTGCTGTTGGCAAGGCGGCTTCGGACATGATTGAAGAGGTCAGGCGTCAGTTCAGGGCGGATCCGGGCATCATGCTCGGTACATCGCGACCTGATTACCGGCAATGCGTCGACATCTCGACGCGCGCGGCACTTCGCGAGATGGTCCTCCCCGGCATTCTTGCGGTAACCGCGCCGGTGGTGGTCGGCCTGGTGCTCCGCTGGGAAGCTGCTGCTGCCTTCTTGATGGTAGGCACCATGGCGGGCATCCTTCTGGCAACCGTACTCAACAATGGTGGTGGTGCATGGGACAACGCCAAGAAATACATTGAATCAGGACAACTCAAGAGTTTGACTGATGGCAGCACGCTTGGTAAGGGTTCTCCCGAACACGCGGCTGCCGTTGTAGGCGACACCGTTGGCGATCCGTTCAAGGACACCGCCGGTCCTTCGTTGCATGTGCTAATCAAGCTGCTGAGCACGATCACCCTCGTGCTGGCGCCTATTTTCTTGTAGTGTGCCGTGACCACCACGATGCCCCGGCCCACGACGGAGCTTGAGACGTTTGCTGGTGACATAACGGCCGCAAGTGGGTTCCTTGCGGCCGGGGGAACGTGCGGGCTCAAGGTGAGCGGGCGGCGCGACATTGGCGCCATCATCTCGGAGCGGCCTGCAACCGCGGCAGGGACATTCACCAGAAACAAGGTCACGGCTGCTCCGGTTCTGGTGTGCCGGGGTGTTCTGGGCCGCAGTAAAGAACGCGCTCAGGCGATAGTCTTCAACAGCGGCAACGCTAACGCCGCGACCGGTGAACAAGGAATGGCAAACGCGCGGAGCATGCAACGCCTTTTCGCGGAAGGACCTGGCCGCGCCTACGGCATAGACGCCGAAGCTGTGTTCGTCGCGTCAACCGGCGTGATCGGCGTTCAGATGGACATGGAGAAGTTGGCCCGCGGGATTGCCGCACTCGAACCCTCAACAGACGGCGGCGCCACAGCCGTCGAGGCAATGATGACGACCGACACCGTGCCTAAGACGGCCGCCGCGCGATTTGCGGTACACGGCAAGCCGGTCACCGTCGCGGGAATGGCCAAGGGCGCGGCCATGATTGCGCCGCAGATGGTCCCGCACGCGACGATGCTGGCGTTTGTTGGCACCGACGCCGCCGTGGAAGCAGGATATCTCCAGCGGACGCTGACCGCCGCGGTGGAAGACAGCTTCAACATGATCGTGATTGATGGCGACATGTCCACAAACGACACCTGCCTGCTACTCGCCAACGGCGCGGCCTGGCCCGAAGGCCGCGACCCGCTGGATGGAAGCCAGCCGGAATGCGCGCAGTTCGAGGCAGCGGTGAGCAGCGTGTGCGGCCGCTTGGCGCAGGCAATGGCGCGTGACGGTGAAGGCGCGAGCAAGTTCATCGAGGTGCGCATTGAGGGCGCGGCAACCGCGGGCGACGCGAGAATGATCGCGCGAGCAATCGCAGGTTCAAACCTCACTAAGTCGGCGGTTCTTGGAGCAGACCCCAATTGGGGGCGCATTGCCTGCGCTGCGGGGTACTCTGGCGCTGAGCTGAATCCCAGCCTGTTCGACATCGGCATTGGCAGCATCCAGCTCGTTAAAGGTGGCCTGGCCGTCAACTACGACGAAGGCGCCGCGTCGAGCGAAATGAAAGGAAACGAGGTGCTCCTTTCAATGCATCTCCACCTTGGCGACGGCGAGGCAACCGCATGGGGCTGTGACCTGACGCCCGAGTACGTTCGGCTCAATAGCGAGTACACCACATGAAATCTGACCCACCCCGGGCTTTAGCCGGCACTGCGCTCAATTGCCAGTGGGTGCCTGTGCGCCGGCGATCTCAGGCTACCGGGAGGACAGGGTGAGGTATGCCCACCGTCGTGATAAAGCTCGGCGGCGCTGCCCTGCCAAACCGGGAGGCCGTGCTCTCTGACCTGAGTGCGGCGCGCGAGGCGGGCTGGCAGATTGTGCTGGTGCATGGAGGCGGCCCGGTGATCTCGGACCTAATGAAGCGCGTCGGCAAGCAGCCAGCCTTTGTCAATGGCCTGCGTGAAACCGATGCCGAGACGCTTGAGATCGCCATTATGGCGCTGGCCGGGAAGGTGAACAAAGGTTTGGTGGCGACACTTCAACTCGGCGGGACGCCGGCTATTGGGCTGTGCGGCGTTGACGGCGGCTTCGTGCGCGCGCACCGCCAGACCAATCCTGACCTTGGCTTTGTCGGCGCTGTGGACCACGTTGATCCCGCTCCGCTGCTGGCGCTCGCGGCCGCAGGCTACGTGCCGGTCGTCGCGCCAATTGCGTTGGGTCCGGACGGACCGCTCAACATCAACGCGGATACGGTGGCGGGGGACATTGCGGGGGCCCTCGGTGCCGCCAGTCTCCTCTTCATTTCAGACGTGCCAGGAGTGATGGACAGGGCGGGCAAGGTGCTGCCCGCCCTGGACCGAGCACAGGTGGGCGCCCTCAAGCAGGAGGGCGTTATCACCGGTGGTTTCATCCCAAAAGTTGACGCCTGCACATCGGCGCTTGATCGGGTTCCCGAAGTAGCGATCCTTGATGGGTCACGCCCACACGCCATCTTCGAGCATCTTATTGAGCGCCGCACAGCGGGCACCGTTTTCATGGCCTGAGATGGCCACACGAGGAGGTCTCCATGACAACACCTAGCGCTGCCGGTACCGGTAGCACGAGCGAGAGCACCGACCACGGAGCCGGCGCACAGTCAATTGAAAGCGCGCTCTACATGCGGACGTTCGCGCCGCGCCAGAACCCCATCACATTGGTGCGGGGCGAGGGGATGCGTGCGTGGGACGACGAGGGACGCGAGTACCTGGATTTTCTCGGCGGTATCGCCGTCAACGTGCTCGGGCACTGTCCGCCCGTACTCGTCAAGGCAGTGACGGAGCAGGTATCCACCCTCATCCACACCTCCAATCTGTACTACACCTGGCCGCAGCTTGACCTTGCGCGGTTGCTCATTGAGCATTCCGCGCTCGACAAGGTCTTCTTTGCCAACAGCGGGGCCGAGGCCAATGAGGCGGCGATCAAGCTCGCACGCAAGTGGGGCAGAGTCAATAAGCACGGTGCGTACGAGGTCATCACCACATGGAATTCGTTCCATGGGCGTACGCTGGCTACCGTGGCCGCTACCGGCAACCGGCATTACCAGGAGCCGTTTGACCCGATGCCGGCCGGCTTCAAGCATGTGGCGTTCAACGACCTCGACGCGATGCGCGACGCCGTGACGGATCAAACTGCCGCCATCTTGCTGGAGCCTATTCAGGGTGAGAGTGGCGTACACGCTGCGACCAAAGAGTACTTGCAAGGCGTACGGCGCCTGTGCGATGAGCGCAACGTGCTGCTCATGCTGGACGAGGTGCAGAGCGGCATGGGTCGCACCGGCACGCTGTGGGCATACGAGCAGTACGGTATCGAGCCGGACATCATGACCCTCGCCAAGGGGCTGGCCGGTGGGCTGCCGATTGGTGCCTGCCTCGCCAAGGATCATGCGTCGGTCTTCGTGCCGGGCGACCACGGCTCCACCTTCGCGGGAAACCCACTCGTCTGCGCCGCCGGCTATGCCGTGCTCAAGGAAATCCTGGACAAGGATCTGGCCGGCAACGCCAAGCGCATGAGCGAGAGGCTCGTCTCAGGGCTGGAAGAGCTCAAGAGAGAGACCGATTCGCAGATCACCGAGATTCGCAGCGCAGGGCTGTGGATCGGGATCGAGTTCTCTACCGAGAAGGCGACCGACGTGCTCAACCGCTGCCGCGAGAACGGCGTGCTGGTCAACAAGACGTCCGACACCGCCATCCGGCTGGCGCCACCACTGATCGTCAGTGAGGCCGACTGCGACCAGTTCCTGGACGTCTTCGGCCGCGCCGTCAGCGCGTAGCGCGTGATCTCCCTGCCCGGGGGGCCGTCCGCCATAGACTTGGCGGCGGCCCCGAACCTGGCCAGTCTCGGCGCGTTGGGCACCGTGACCGGCGCAGCGCTTGATCCGGCGGTCTTCGACTACACCGCCAGTATCCGCTTCGATTGGAAGCTGTACCGGCACGACATCGCAGGCAGCATCGGCCACGTCCGTATGCTGGCCGCGGCGCTGCCGGACATCATGCCCGCTGAGGATGCGCGCGCGATCGAGCAAGGATTGCTCGCCATCTGCGCTGAGATGGATGCGGCCGGCCACCGGTTTGAGCCAACCGGCGAGGACGTACACAGCCATGTGGAGCTGCGCCTACGCAATCTGCTTGAGCAGCGATTCCCCGGCCGCGGTGAGGACATGGGCCGCCGCCTGCACACCGCGCGTAGCCGGAATGATCAGGTGGCGACCGACGTGCGGTTGTGGTGCCGGGAAGCCGCGGACGAGCTACGCGGGAATGTGCTTATGCTTCAGGCGGCGCTACTTGAGCAGGCGCGCGCCTACGCCGGCGCTGTGTTCCCCGGGTATACGCACTTGCAGCCCGCACAGCCGGTGCTCTTCTCCCATCACCTCCTCGCGTACGTCGAGATGTTGGAGCGCGACCTCTTACGTCTGGCGCACGCGCGAGAGGCGGCGGATGTCATGCCGCTTGGATCGGCCGCGCTCGCGGGCACCACGTTTGCGATCCGGCGCGATCTCGTGGCGGCTGAGCTCGGTTTCGCGTCGATCAGCACCAATAGCATGGACGCGGTGTCAGACCGCGACTTTGCCGTGGACTTGCTGGCTACATGCGCGCTCATCATGGCGCATCTCTCGCGCTACGCCGAGGACCTTGTGCTGTGGGCAACCGACGAATTCGGGTTGATTGCGCTCTCCCCAGCGTGGACAGAAGGCAGCAGCATCATGCCTCAGAAGCGCAACCCGGATACGGCGGAGCTGACACGGGGCAAGACCGGCCGTGTCTACGGCAACTTGCTGGGCCTGCTCACCGCGCTGAAGTCCATGCCAATGACGTACGGGCGTGACATCCAGGAAGACAAGGAGGCGCTCTTTGACTGCGCCGTCACTGTGCGCGGCGCGCTACGCGCTCTCACTGTGGCAACCCAGGCCCTCGAGCTGCGCAAAGATCGCGCGAAGCAGCGGGCAGGCGCAGGCTACTCCACCGCCACCGACTTGGCAGACTACTTGGTCCGGCGCGGCGTGCCGTTCCGCACCGCCTATGAAGCGGTCAAGCGGCTGGTCATGGATGCGCTGGCCGCCGGAACACCGCTCACCCAGCTTAGTCTTGACGATCTACGCCGCTATCACACGTCGTTCGAAGAAGATGCGCTCCAGGCGGTAACGGTCGAGCGCTCCGTCGCCGCCCGCGACGTGCCGGGAGGCACCGCGCCAGCACGCGTCGCCAAGGCAACGGAGGTAGCGGAAATACGCCTGAGGCGCCACCTTAGCGCAGCAGCGGCTGAACGTTCCAGCTAAAGCGATCCAGGCTGGCACGGCCGCCGCCCGGCAGGGTGCGCGTGTACTCAATCGACGGCTGGCGGTCGGTGATGATGGGACCTTCGCCAACGTAGGCGGCAAGCTCGTGCGGCTGGGCGACGAATTGCTCGAGCAGATCGTCTACCGAGCCCATCTGTAGCTCTTCCAGCGATCCACGGTTTGGCAACGCGGCGTACTTGGCGGCGAGCACCTGCCGGTCCAGGCGCAGCGGCTCGATTGAGCCGACAATCATGGAGCCGTTGATGCCCCACAGCGTGGCGTTGGGGAAGACCGAGAGGAACGTGCGCAGCAAGAGCTGCCACTGATACTCAGGCAAAGAGCTGTCCACCCACTGCACCATGATCCCTCCCGACTTCAGCGCGCTTCGCGCCAGCCGGTAATAATCAGCGGAATAGAGATTCGCCGCGCCCGCGTTGCCTGGTGGGATGATGTCCCCCTGGATCACGTCATAGCGGCGCCGCGTTACCAGCAAATGATTGCGACCGTCCGCGACCGTGACGTGGACGTTTGGCCGGTCAAGCACCCCGAAGTTGGCGTGACCGAACAGCCGCGCGCCTTCAACGACCCCTGCGTGAAGCTCCGCGACCGTCACGTCAACGCCGGGGTGGGTGGCCACGGCGCCTGCCGTGGCGCCGCCGCCCAGGCCGACCACCAGGATCTCATCCGGCCTGGGATGAAGCAAAGCAGGCAGATGGCCAACCGCCCGATGAAAGCGCAGGCCGCTCCCCACGTCAGTCGCCTGTCCCTGGCTGTTGACGTAGAGCACAAGGTTGCCCCCGGTCGTCCGGGCAACCCGGATGGTTGCGTCCTCGCCTTCGTCGTACCAGACCACCTCATCGCCGCGCGGATGGCTGGTGAAGAGCCGTTGATACATGTCCGGCGTCAACAGCGCAGCGAAAACGGTAGCCAGAAGGGAGCCAAGCGCGAGCGATAGCTTCAGTGCCGGTCGGGTTGCGGGACCCATCGCAAAGAGCACCGCCAATGACAGCGCCACATTCAGCCCGCCAAGCAGCCAGAGAGTGCCCTGGCTACCCAGCGCCGGAATGAGCACGATACCGGCGAGAAGCGACCCAGCGATACCGCCAAGCACATTGGCGCCGTAGATGGCGCCCACTCGCTGGCCGGCTGCGCGGTATCCCTGACCATAAATTCTGGCGGCGACAGGGAACGTGGTCCCCATGACGAACGCCGCCGGAAAGACGGTAATGAAACCAAACAGCACCACAAACCAGAGCTCGCCGCTAAGCAGTAGGTCCGTGCCGAGCAGGCGACGAAAGAGCGCTTCTATGCCGTACGCACGCGCCAGGACCGTGACCGACAAGATGCCGAGAATCCCCATCGCGGCCTCGAACGCGGCGAAGATCAGCACCCAATTCGCACGCCGGCCAATCAATGACTCCATCGCCCAGCTACCAACCGCGATACCGGCGAGGATGGCGCAAAGCATGATGGAAAAAGCGTAGACCGTCTGCGGAAAGACGAGCGAAAGTACCCGCGTCCATACCACCTCGTAGGCCAGAGCGACGCCGCCAGACACACCGTAAGCCAGCAGCACCACGCGCGTCAGACGGGTAGGCAGCGGCGCCTCCGCGACATCATCCGCAGCGCTACCAAAAGCCGCATCAGTCCCCACGCGACTGGTTCGGACGCGGCGGGCCACCAGAATGCAGGCAATCCCAACCGATACGTTAAGCGTGGCTGCCAGAGCCGTAGCGCCGCCCGTGCCATAGAGTCCGATTAAGTAGAAACCAGCCAGGTACGCGCCACCGATGGCGCCGAGCGTGTTGAACGCATAGAGCAGGCTGACGTTGCGGCTGACCGAACCGTGCCGGAGCAAGGACGACTTGATTACAAGCGGTAGCGTTGCACCCATCAGCGTTGTGGGCACCAGCATGATGATGAAGGCGAGCGCAAAGCGTGCCGCATTGAGCAATGCTGGTGATCCCTCGAGCGCCGGGGCCAGCGCGCGATAGAGCGGCTGGAGCGCTTCAAACGCGTAAAGGCTGACCACGCCGCTTATGCCGATCAATACCTCAATGAGGCCATACGCCCGGAGCGGATCGCGCAGCCGGTCAGAGATGCGCCCGGCCACCAGGCTGCCCAAAGCCAGCCCCGTCATAAACGCGGCGAGCACGGCGCTCGTGGCATGTACTGTAACTCCGAATGTGAGGCCGAGCACCCTGAACCACACCACCTGATACATCAGGCCGCTGGCGCCGGTGAGGATCAGCAATCCAGCCAGAATGGCCGTCAGCGGAAGCGGGCGCGTGGCAGTCGTCGCCGAAGGCTGCAGCGGCGCCGGGTCCGGAACCGTCATACGCTAGTTGGGCGGGTGACCGGCACGCGTATAAAACGTGGTGTCGCAGCCGTAAGCCTCTCGTGCATGCTTGGAGATCCGCTGTACGTCATTCGAGTGGCTGCGAGACTGGCAAACGCCACAATTCCTCGTCTCGCAGCGTCACGACCGACGGCGAAAGACCACGTCGCTGTAGTACATCGAGGCCGGTCACCCAGCGCAGTTTGCCTCGCTCTACTAAGTGAAAGTGCCGGGACGACCCCTTGACAAGGGAGCCGTCCTGCACAATCGGCAAAGCCGCCGGCATCCCAATCAGCGGCCCCACCGCAAATTTCGGTAGCGCGGTCGGAGACACGCCGGGTCCGCTCAAGGGCAGTGCGCTCAAGGCTGGCCTGGCAGGAGCGCCGATTTCCAGCCAAATCCAGTCGCCTTTCTCCGCTGAGGCAGTCACCTCTTGCAATCGGACTAACGCGTCCAGAGTGAAGTCCGGCGAGGAGGGCCGGCCACGGAGCCACAGGGCGTCGCTGCGGCGCAGGCGCATCGCGCTGCTGACCAGGTCTTGGCTCAAGTTCGTCGAGAGTACCTCATAGTGGTCGCCAGCAGATTGGACGGCTACGAATGGCGCCGCAACGCCGGCCGGCGAACGCCAAATGGACTCGGGGGCATCGCTGGCTTCAAGGCGAACCGCCGCCACGACGCGCAGATCAGCAAGCGTCTCTGAATAGTCTTTACCAGGTGTGACGCGCACTCCAGAGGTTGCGATGGAGCCGCGGGCAGCTACCCACGTGACGCCCGGAAAGAGCAGCATCCGCTGCGCCCAATCCTCCGTCTGGACCTCAATCTCGCGCTCACGCGGCGAGAAGAGGGCCAGCGCGAGCATGTTCTGTGACGTCACGCGGGCCGTCGTGAGCACAGTCGGATCGACTCGCGAACGTACTGTGAATCCCTGTCTTCGGCCCGGCAGCGATTCGCCAATTGGTAGGGCCACCGCCGGTAGGATCGCCGAACGGGGGTCCGATGGGGCTGGAGCGGGCACGTCAAGTCCGGTTTCGGAGGGAAGCGGACGCTCCAGCCCAGACAGCTGGTCGCGATTGGCCTGCCGGTACACGCGCAACCTGCCCACTGAGCTAAGCAGATCGCCCCTAACCAATCCAAACAGCATTGGATCCTCTGCCTCATCAAGAATCACGACGCCGGCGTCGCGTGGATCCAGCGGCGCGCGCAGTTCGTGACTGTGGCGCTGGACGGTGCCATAAACTGGCCGGCCGGAAAAGGCCAGGAGCGAGGTCACGATACCGCGCCATCGGGTGGCCAGATACTGTGCGCCGGCTTCCCGAGTTGGGAACCCTGCACGGTGGTCCGTGGGCGTGCCTTGCCAGCGTACAGCGGCCTCGGGCGCGAGCTGGTTGGAGACCCAGACCGGCTCGCCGGGAGGAATTGCGCTAGTCGCCGTGCGCGCCGCGCGCATCTCATTTTCGGGCAGCATCGCTCCCCATGGACCGGCCAGCAAGACTCTGGTCTGAACGTGGGCGGAAGAGACTCCCGCAGCAAATAACCCAAGGCAGGCGACCGCCGCTATTCGCCAGGCAACCCGTCCGTGGTTCGAGAGACCGGAAAGCCTCGCAAACCCGGCTGCAACGACGACAGGCACAATAAACCACACCGACGAGAACAACTTAAATTCGCCGTAAGGAAACGGCCGCAGCACGCGCAGGTAGAGTTCCAACATGGCAGTGGGAAGAAGCACCGCTAGCAGCACGGCCAGGCGCCGACGCTTAGCCGTACTAACCACGCCAAAAGTGCAAAGCACGAGTGCCGCCACGCTGGCGTGAAGTTGTTCCATGGGTCCGAACGACGGCCATGCATAGTGCACGCCTGCGCCTCGAATTGACACCCCCGCGCTAAATAGGTCTAGCGGCGCGACACCGAGCCATGCAGGCAACGACGCAAAGGTTGTGACATGAGTAGACCGGCCCGTCAGTTCGTCGGCGCGCAATAGGCCAGCACCCAATCGCTCGAATAGGAACGTCACGGCGGAGACGTGTGAGAGAAGTCCCGCCGCGCCCACCGCGATGGCGACGGCTGCCGTACGCTGGACCACCAAAAAGGCGGCGCTTCTTTTAATGAGTGTGGCAGCGAACACAACCGCGAAGCCTCCGACAATGGGAGCGCTTGCAAGGTACAGGGACCCGGCGCCGAGCATACCCAGAACGCCACCACACAACAGTGATTTGCGATCTGTTGACGCGAGTGCGCGGCGCAGCGCCGCAATTGCGATGGGCAAAGTAGCAATTGCCGCTGTCTGCTGACCCCAGCCAAAGCCTGCGACGCCAAGCGAAAGGCCGCCAGCCGCGAAGAGCGCTGAGGCGACGGCCGCTGGCGGGCCGTTCAGTCGCAGTCCGTCGCGCGCGAATATGTACACCGCTCCGGGCGCAAGCGTAAGCATGAGCAGATGACTGGGCATCGCCGTTGAGAATGCGTCGGCGCCCGTTACGGCAGAGATGGAGGCATGCACGTAGTGATAGGCCAAACCGACCGGCGTTGCTTCGAGCCCGGTTTGGGCTTCCGCGCTCCATCCAATCGGGTACTTCAGCATGGCCTGAATGACGTCAGCAAAGTGCTCCACGTCTGAGTCCGCAACCAAAGCTGAAAGCGTGCCTGCATGGATGTATAGCGCTGCTCCCGACATGTACATCACCACGCCGGCGACCAAAGGCGCCCATGCCACGCGCCGCGGCGGCAGCCATGTCAGCCGGCACGCTCGCAGGTGCCAAACTACGAGCAGGCCCGCCGCGCCGCCCAGAGCTATGAGCGCCCAGCGTCCAGGCACCGTTGCGTTGAGCGGGTATGCAACGGCGACAACAGTGCCCCATCCGATCAACGGCAGCGCACCCGGCCAGTGGGGTAGCCACCGCCGCGGCAGCAGCCACGGCGCCGCGGCGGCGCCAATCACGCACAGGTAGAAGTATCCGGCCACGCCATAGAGCGCAAAGTCCAGCGCCAGCCTCATTGACCTCCCGCCATCCCGTGGCGCCGCACCATAGCTACTGCTGGAACAAGTCCGTGAAGGTATGCTTGCCACCCATGGCTTCGAACCCGGTCGGACCTGACCTGCAAGCAACAGCGCGAATACCGACGGCTGATCTCACGCTGCGCCAGACGCAAGAGCTTATCGACAGTTGGATGCGTCAGCGGAATTGGGACTATTGGCAGCCGCTTGCGCAGCTTGCTCGGATGACTGAGGAGCTTGGTGAGCTGGCTCGGATTGTCAACCATCTGTATGGCGAAAAAACTAAGAAGCTGGATGAGGTCGAGCAGGAACTCGGCCTGGAGATGGCGGACTTGTTCTATACCCTTATCTGCCTGGCCAATTCCCAGGGTGTCGACCTCCAGGGGGCGCTGGAACGTGTGCTTGAAAAGTACAACACCCGCGATGCGGCACGCTACGACAGAGAGGCCGTTGCACCTTAAGCACCCCATAGGCGAGGTTCTCTACTCAAACCCCTTGCGAAACCTGGCGGCTTGCACTATGATTTCCGCAGGTGGAAAGGAGGTGATGTTGAATGGGTAAACGCTGCGCTAGCAGTAGTAACCACCTGTCCCATTCGGCGGATTTAACATTGACTACACCACTCGAGGTACGCATCCGTTAGTTCCGCTTGAATGTGGAAAGAATTCGCGTGGCTATTACTAGCTAGCGATAGCAGCCCCTCCCGCAAGGGAGGGGCTGCTTCATTTGTAGCCAATGAACGCGTCCGAGTCTGGAGGCACGTTATTGACCACAATCCCCAGCACATTCGCGTGTACCGCTTCCAACAGTGAGCGAGCGCGTTTGACCATATCTCGCTTCACAATGCCTGCTCCCACGACAAGCAGGCAGCCGTCCACCTTTACGGATAGCACCGCGGCATCGGTAACGGCTACCACCGGCGGCGAGTCAAGCAGCACGATGTCCGCTCGGCGCGTGAGCTCATCTAGGATTGAATCCATGTGCGCTGATCCCAGCAACTCAGCCGGATTGGGTGGGACCGGCCCGCTGGTGAGGACCAGGAGGTTGGGCACGCCCGTCTGCCGGAGCGGCGGCTCCATGTGCGCCGCCGCACCTAGCCCCGGGGAGCGGCCCAAGAAGAGTGTTGTCAGCCCGTGATCGTTTGGCAGGCTAAAAAGTTGATGCTGGGACGGGCGTCGCAGATCACAGTCGGCCACAATTACCTTCAGATCGGCCTGCGCCATCACCACCGCCAGATTGGCCACGGTGGTTGATTTACCTTCGTCCGGCCCGGAACTGGTGAAAAGCAGACGCCGAACAGGCTTCTCGAGTGAAGAGAATTGGATATTCGTCCGAAGTGCACGATACGCTTCGGCAGCGGCCGACTGTGGATCAGAGAGGGTAACGAGGTCCAGTAGAGCGACGGATGACGCCATTGAGCACTCCTGTGCGCTTGCTGTTTGGGATGCTGCCGAGAAGTTGAAGACCTAGGAGGCCCTGCGCCTCTGCCGCCGACTTGACGGTGTCGTCGAGCGCTTCCAAGAGCAGCACCAGCGCACCAGCGATTATGGCACCAATCAGCGCGCCGCCCAGTGCATCACGCCGCGGGCGAGGGCTGAACGGCGCGCCGGGAACGCCCGCAGGCTCGAATACCTCGAGGTAGATGTCTTGCTTTTCCTGGTTGGAACGTGACTTGGACTCGCTTCGGATTTTCTCCACAAACCCATACGCAGCCGCATTCGCAATTTGCTGCGCGCGCGCCGGATCGGGATCGTCCACTTCCACGCTGATGCGATACTCTTGCGGGGCCGCCACGGCTCGTACCTTGCCATTCACATCGTCACCACGAGCCGCCAGTGAGACGCGGGGCGCAAACTCGGCCGCAAATGCGTTGGAGCGGAGCCGCAGCGCGTAATTATTCATCAGTCGCTGCACCGCCTCTCCCGTGAAGAAGTCAATCGTGCTCGGTGTCACAGAGAGATGCGCCGTTGCCCGGTACAAACGTGGGGAGCCGGCCGCAAAAGCATAGGCAGAACCAGCGCCGAAAGCTGCCAGCAGCATGATGATGGGCAAGCGGCGCACCAGGATGCGCGCGTACTGACGCAACTCCATAAGATCAGGGAATCAAACGGCCCAATCTTGCGGCCGTCCAACAAGGCAATCGGTCAGGGACGTCTATGCCCACTTCTTCGAGACGCTCGGGATGGCCGTCGCGCGGGTGCGTTGCGCAGAGAACGGGAGGTGCTGGCGGGCGTGCCTCCCGGAGGCCGGAACCGTGGGAGCAGGCTGCCAATCCGGGCCAGCGGACCATTCGCGCTAGTTCTGCCCTCATCAAGCGTGCCCGGAATCGCGCCTACCACCGGCCAACCGGCCGCCTCGCGCGCATCGGCCTCATTGTGGACGCGGTCGTCCAACGCGTGGAGGAGGAACGCGATCCCTGCGCCCACTACGACCGCAACCGCGGAGTGGAGCAGCACGTCCAGGAGGCGCCGCAGCGGGCTGGGTGACGTTGGATCGCTCGGGGGATCAATCACAATTACGTCCACCAGTTGACGTTCTGGGCGGGAGACCAGGCGGCCACCTTCTCGCGTCAAGACGTCGTTCATCGCGTCGCTAATACGCTTGGTTAGCGCGTAATTGCCGGTGGCGATGGTGATCTTGAGCGTGCGGTGGAGCTTGCGCGCGTTGATGACCGAGTCTTTGATGTCCCGCCGGTCCAGCTCTATCCCAAACCGCGACTCGATCTGCTCCGCCACCTTCTCAGCGAAGGACTCGGTCTTCACCACCATGCCCAGATCATCCGTGGCGTACTCGGACTGGATCGTCCGGTAATACTCGTCCGAGTAGTAGGGGTTCTGCGCCGGTGGCGGCATGATCGCCTGCACCAAGACCATCGTTTCCGCCTTGTACGTAGGCGGCAAGACCAGATTCGCGAGGGCGCTGGCGAAAAATGTCACCAAGACTAGCGGCACAATGACCTGCCGCCGGCGCCAGATGATCTGCCAGTAAGTGCGAAGTTCCATAGCGTGATCTTAGTTCAGCGACGCCGTTTCATTACGCGGTACTGTGGGTACGTCGGCTCGCGCGTGGGCGCTGACCGCGTCATCTACGAACCGCCGCAACTTCGACTCAAACGTCCGCACGTCAAATTTGGCCGCGTGCTCAGAGATGGCGACGCTATCCCACGCCTGCTCCGGAACCCGATTGAGCACCTCCGCCAATGCCTCCGGCGTCTGCCTCCAGAAAAAGAGTCCGTTCACGCCTTCCTGGATCAGGTCCAGCGCTCCGCCGGCGGCGAACGCTACCACCGGGCGGCCCGACGCCAACGCCTCCACCGGCGCAATGCCAAAGTCCTCTTCAGACGGAAACAGAAAGGCCCGGCAGCGCCGGAGAAGCTGGCGCTTGGTCGTATCGTCAACCCATCCGAGAAACTCGATCGTTGGGCCTGCCAGCGCCTCCAGCCGCTCTCGATCACGCCCGACGCCAATGATCTTGAGCGGCAGCATGAGTTGATTGCACGCTTGGATGGCGAGATCAATGCGCTTATACGGTACGAGGCGTGCGGCAATCACGAAGTAGCCATCGTCGCTCGCATCAGACACTGCGGCCGCGTAGCTAGTCGTGTCCACCGGGGGATGGATCAAGGCGGAATCGCGACGATAAAATTTCTTGATCCGGCGGTTCACCGTGCTGGAGATGCCAATGAACTGGTCGACGCGATTCGCGCCCGCAACGTCCCACGCACGCAGCGCCATCAAGAGCGGGTGCAGCAGCGGCTTCTGCCAGCGCGCGATCCCCTTCTCCCCCGCTGCATAGTCTTGAAAGTTCCATGCAAACCGCATGGGTGCCAGGCAATAGCAAATGTGGCACGTCTCCGGGCGGGTGAGCACGTTTTTGGACCATGCGCTGCTCATACTTAGCACCACGTTGTACTCCCGCAAGTCCATACTCTCGATTGCAAATGGAAAGACGGGCAGAAATGACTGGTGGTGCCGGTGGACGAACGGGAGGCGCTGCATGAACGTAGTGCGGATGTCCATGTGCTTGAACTCTGGATCCACGAGCGACGGCTCGTAAATCGTCGTGTAAATAGGAGCATCGGGATACACCCGATGCAGCACTTTGAGTACTAGCTCCGCGCCACCCATCTGGTTGAGGTAGTCGTGGACAATGGCTAAGCGCATCAGTACGCTCCCCGCATAGAGAGCACTGCGGGGATGGTCTGCAAGATGATCTTCACATCCAAGCTAAGCGACCAGTTCTCGATGTAGTACAGGTCGAGCATCACCATCTCGTCAAATGGCAGATCGCTCCGACCGCTCACCTGCCATAGGCCCGTCAATCCGGGCGTGACCTCCAAGCGTCGCATGTGCCACTCGTCGTATTGCTCGACCTCGTGAGGGATCGGCGGTCTCGGGCCGACCAGGCTCATGTCTCCAGCCAGCACGTTCCAGAATTGGGGCACTTCGTCGAGGCTCAGGCGGCGCACGATCCTCCCGACCCTCGTGCGCCGAGGGTCATCCTTCATCTTAAATGTCGGTCCACGTGCTTCGTTACGCTCGCGTACCTCGGTAAGACGGCGCTCCGCGTCCTGATACATAGACCGGACCTTGTAGATCTTGAATGGCCCGTGCTTTCCCACGCGGTATTGCGGGTAGAACACCGGCCCACGAGAGTCCAGTTTGACCGCCAGCGCCACTAGCAATAGGATTGGCGAAGCCCCAATCAGCGCAACGGACGCCACAACCACGTCGACTGCACGCTTGATAGCCAGGTTGAAGCCGTGCAGCGCCGTCTCACGCAGGCCAATTAAGGGTATGCCCGCCAGGTCGTCTACCTCCAGCGTTCCTAGTGTCAGATCAAAGGTGTCCGGCACCAGTCGGAACTCGACTCCATTGTCTCGGCATAGCGACACGATCTCCAGGATCCTCTCGTGCTCGGCCGAAGGCAATGCGATTACTACCTCGTCCACGCGCTGGTCCGCGATTACGCGATCCAGCCCGGCAACGTCTCCCAAACAGCTAAATCGACCAAACGGCGCGTTCTGCGCCCAGGCGACGTCATCGCAGAATCCGACGAGTTGGTAGCCGAGCCCCGGTCGCCCGGCAATCTGCTGCATCACCATCTTCCCGACATGCCCTGCGCCGACAACAAGCACGCGCGCCAGTCCAACACCACGCCTTCGCCGCTGCGCGACTGTCCAGCGCACCACTAGCCGCATCCCACTGAGCAGGATGACAATCGCCCCCCACGCGTAAAAGAGCATGGCGCGAGATGTGATGCCGGGCCTGAAGAGATAGAAGACCATCACCAGGATGGACACGGCCAGCGTCGTTCCCGCCACGATGGTGCCAACTTCGTCCAGCCACTGCGTTGAGCGCTTAAGCCGGTATAGCCCGCGCCGAGCGAAGACCGAGATGGCCACCCCCACGAGTACTGCCTGAGCGAGATAGTAGGCGCTGAATGGAGCGTCTACAAATTCAGACGTTTCCGGCCATAGGCGCAGCTCATACCGTACGACGAATGCAAGCACAAAGCCCACGTTGACCAGCAAGACATCCGCAAGCAGAAACGCCAGACGCCGTCGGAAGCGCGAGCGCGACGCAGCGGCCACAGCGCCCGTAGTGCGCGGAACCACGCGCAGGGCCGGCGGAAGGGGCCCTTCTGAATGCGAAACTAGCGCCTTTCCGGCTGTGGCCGTCTTGCGCGGCCGGACCGTGCGTGTGGTCACGCCGTTGCAATCGCCGATAGTGGTTCCCCCGCCGCTGTACGGTAGGCTCGGACGCAGGCGACCGCCGCTGCCTCCCAAGTAAACGTGGCGGCGCGTTGGAGACCGGCGGCGCGCATTGCCTGAGCTTTGTACGGGTCTAGCAGCACTGCAACCATCGCTTCGGCTAGCGCCTCCACGTTGTCTACGTTCACCGTTGTCCCTGCGCTGCCGACCACTTCCGGGAGCGAAGAGGTGTTGGAGGTGACCACGGGCACACCGCACGCCATGGCTTCCAGCGGCGGAAGTCCGAACCCCTCATACTGCGATGGATAGACGAAAAGCTCGGCCGAATTGTACCAAAGCGGCTGGTCTTCTCTGGGAACGTATCCTGGCAGCAAAACTCGCTGCTGTAGTCCGTGCTGCTCAATAGCGGCAAATATAGCTTCATACTGCCAGCCTTTTCCGCCCGCCAACACAAGCTGATGCGGCAGTCCCCTCTCAACGAGGCGTGCATAGGCGCGCACTAGCCGGTCAACATTCTTCCGCGGTTCAAGTGTTCCCTGATAGAAGATCACCCGCTCGGCAAGACCATGGCGGCGGCGGAACTCGGTCAATGCCGCTGTATCCTGGGCGTCACCCGAATCATACGGACGGAAGTCCGAATCGTAGGCGGGGTAGACCACGTCCACTCTATCCGTAGGAATCCCAAATGCCTGTACCACGTCGTCACGTGTGGCGGCCGAGTCCGCCAAGATACGCCGGGCACGCCGCGCCGAGTAGCGAGTGAGCGTCGCCAGATAGCGCCGCTTCACCACGCTGAAGCGATCCGGATAGCGAATGAACGTCAGGTCATGAATGGTTAGCACCACCGGACACGCCACGGTCACCGGCTGCACATTGAGCGGGCAGTGCAAGAGATCCAGCCCGTGCTTCACGGCCAGCGCGGGCAATACCAGCTGCTCCCAGAGGATCCGCACGATTGGGGCGGTGGTTGGAAAGAACGACGGCGCGATGCGCATGCGTGGCCCCTCCACGCCCGGCCAGCGGCGCAAACCCTCATTGGTATAGAGCAAATAGCGTTCGTCACCCGGAACGTCCGGCAGCCGGCTGGCGATGCTACCGATATAGCGGCTAATACCCGCGTTGCGATAGTCGCGGGTGACGAAGAGCTTTTGCGCGTTGATCCCAACGAGCACCGGCCCATACTATCAGCATCCCGTGAAGACCGAAGAAGCCGCCGTCCTCGAAACCTTCCTTACCCTGGTGCGAATCGATAGCCCATCCGGGCACGAGGACGCCATAGCCAAGCATCTGACCACCGAGCTAGCCGCGCTTGGTGTTGACGCGAGGCGGGATTCCACTGGCAACGTGGTGGGCAAACGCCCCGGCCGCGGCGCTCAAGCAGCGCGGCCCCCAATCCTGCTCAGCGCGCACATGGATACGGTGCAGCCTGGGAACGGTGTCAAGCCACAGGTAGCGGCCGGCATCGTGCGCACGGACGGCACCACGATTCTTGGCGCTGACGACAAGGCAGGGCTCGCCGCCATCCTGGAAGCGCTGCGCGCAACGCGAGACTCCGACTGCCGCCCCGTGGAAATTGCCTTCACGGTGGAGGAGGAGACCGGGCTCACCGGTGCAAAGGGATTGAATCTCACCAGCTTTCAGGCCAAACAGGCGGTGGTGCTGGACAGCAACGGACCTGTCGGGTCCATCGTCAATCAGGCGCCCGCGGCTGACAAGATTGAGATAGTCATTCACGGCAAAGCAGCGCACGCGGGCGTCTCACCGGAGCTGGGCGTCAGCGCCATCCAAGCAGCGGGCAAGGCACTGGCCCAGATGAAGTTGGGGCGAATTGACGACGAGACCACTGCGACTATCGGCGTTATCAAGGGTGGCGTTGCGGACAACATCATTCCTGACCGGGTAGAAATGACCGGCGGCGCCAGAAGTCGTAGCGAAGCAAAGCTCAACGCGCAGGTAGCGCACATGCGTGACCTCTTTGAAAGCGCGGCCGCCGCGATGGGAGCTCGCGCCGAGGTCACCGTGACTCGGTCGTATGGCGCAATCGACGTACCCGAGTCTTCGACGCTCATTGGCGAGTTGAAGCAAGCCCTCCGCTTGTGCGACCTGGAGCCGCACCTCATGCCTACCGGCGGCGGCAGTGACGCCAACATCCTCAACGACAAAGGCATTGACGCGGTGAACCTTGGCGTGGGGTACAAAGACATGCACTCAACGGATGAGCACATCGCCGTCGCGGACCTGACGAAGATCACCGATGTGGTGCTCGCCGTCCTGCGCGGCTGACACCTCCGGCGTAACCCCAAGCAACACGCTCCAGCGCGGTCCGTTGGAAGGACCGACAAGCCACTGCGTACCGCCCACCAGGAGCGGCCGCGGCGGAACGATGGAGGATGGGGTTCATGGCACAGACGCTGGAGCGGCCGCGCACTCATACGCCCAAGCTGACACCTACGCTGGTGGCGGTACGTCCGTCACCCCCGACGCCACCCGATCCCATTCCACTTGGCAAGCCAGCGTGGGGCGCAGAGCAGCAGCTGGATGCATTCTTGGGTCACCTACAAGCTGAGAGGCGCTTCAGCGGTAATACGCTGAGCGCGTATCGCAATGATCTGCGTCAGTTGCGCTCCCACTTGAGCGACCAAGGGATTGAGGAATGGGGCATTGACGGGGCGACCATCCTTGGCTTCATCATCAAGCTGAAGGAGAAGGAGTATTCACCCGCCTCTCTCGCGCGAAAGCTGGCCGCGGTGAAGTCCTTCTTCAGCTACCTCGCTCGCACCGGCGCCATTCCATCCGATCCCGCAGCTGGCATCAGCTCACCGCGCGTTGGACGCCACGTCCCGCAGATTATCACCGTGGATGCCGTTGACCGGCTGCTCGCCGCGCCGGGAAGGCGCACCTCCACCGAGGCACTGCGTGACCGCGCGATGTTTGCGCTGCTCTACTGCACCGGCATGCGCGTCTCGGAGCTCGTTTCGCTCGACCTCGACTCAGTCGATGCGGACGAAGGCGCGGTGCAATGCACCGGCCGCGCGGGACGCAAGCGGCAACTGGCCGTGGACGATCGGGCGCGCGAGGTCCTCCGTACTTATCTTGAGAAGGCCCGCCCCGTGATGGACCGCGGCGCCGCCGGGGCCGCGCTCTTCCTCAACCATCGCGGCGACCGCCTCACGCGCCAGGGTTTCTGGCTGCTGATGAAGTCCTACGCGGCGGAAGCGGGCATCGCCTCGTCCATCACGCCACACACGCTGCGCCACTCATTCGCGGCGCACCAGCTGGGAGAGGGCGCGCTCCTGCGAGACGTCCAGCAGCGCCTGGGCCACGCCAACATCAGCACGACGCAGATGTACCGGCTGTCGCTAGTGGCTCCCGTAGCGGTCGTGATCTAGAGCGAATCGATCCCGACCAGGATCATCTCGCCTTCCACGCGCACAGGGTACGTGCGGAGGCAGTCTGCCATCGGGGGATCGACGACCTCGCCAGTTTGCAAGTCAAAGCGCCACATGTGGAGCGCGCAAAGTAACGTGCCGCGATCGACAGCACCCCACTTGAGCGGCCATTGCTGGTGCGGGCAGTACGCTTCAAAGGCGTAGTGGCGTCCATCCACATGCGCCAGCACAATCTCGTGCCCGCCGCGCAGCCGCACGCCCTTGAGCTGCCCTGGCTTGACATCTTTCACATTCGCCGCGAGAAAGTAGGTCAGTTCTACCGCGGGGCGCTCAGGCAAGGTAGGCGCCATCGGTGGGGCTGGCCGCCACCTTGGAATAGAGCGAGAGGATGCCTCGTGTGTGGCGCGGCTTGGGCTGCGTCCAGCGGCTGCGGCGCGCCTCCAGCAGTGCATCCATCTGTGCCGGATCAAGCGCGCCCTCAGATGTGCCGGTGATCGCCAGGCGCCGCTCGGGCACGTTGATCTCTATCAGATCGCCCTCCTCCACCAGTGCGATTGGCCCGCCATCGAGCGCTTCCGGCGTGATGTGACCCACCGCCGGTCCCTTGGCGGCGCCCGAGTAGCGGCCGTCAGTGATGACGGCGCAGGTCGCGCTCAGCTCTTTGCTCGCCGCGATGATCGCGGTGGCATAGTACATTTCCGGCATGCCGTTAGCCTTCGGCCCTTCATACCGAATTACCACCACATCGCCCGGCTTCACATCCCGGTTGATTAGTGCCTCCACCGCCTTGTCTTCGGTATCAAAGACGCGCGCTGGCCCGACATGAACATGCATCTCCTTGGGTACCGAGAAATGCTTAATAACCGCGCCGCCGGGGGAGAGGTTGCCGCGCAGCACCGCCACGCCGCCCTCTGGGCCATACGGGTCCGAGAGCGGGCGGATGATCTCCTGCACGGCCACCTTGACGTTTGCCAGGTAGCCGCGCGTCTCAAAGAAAAAGCTGCTCTGCTCAATCTCGTCCAGGTTCTCGCCCAGCGTCTTTCCCGTGACCGTCAAGCAGTCCAGGTGGAGCATGTCCTTCAGTTCCAGCATCACGGCCGGGACACCGCCCGCGTACCAGAGATACTCCACCGGATACATGCCGGTGGTCTTGGCGTTCGCCAGCACTGGCACCTGCCTATGAATACGATCAAAGTCATCTATTGTCACGTCCAGCCCCGCTTCACGCGCGATGGCCGGCAGGTGCAGCAGCGTGTTGGTCGAGCCACCGACGGCGGCATGCAGCATGATGGCATTCTCAAACGCCTCGCGCGTTAGGATGCGCGACGGACGCAGGTCCATCTCAATCAGCTTCAGAATCTGCTTCCCCGCGGCCCTGGCAACGCGCATATGGCGCGTTAGCGCCGCCGGGATCAACGCGGTTCCGGGGAGCGCCAGCCCTAGTGCCTCAGCCAGCACCTGGCCCGTGCTGGCGCTACCCATGAACTGGCAGGCACCGCAGGAGGGGCACGCGCCCTTCTGATGCAGCGCCAGTTCGCTGTGCGCCATTTCGCCGCGTTCCACCGCCGCGCCCATGCCCCACAGTTGGTCTGACGTGACATAATTCGGCGCATTCATCTGCGTGCCGCCGGGAACGTGGATTGCCGGAAGGTCGCAGCGCGCCATCGCCATCAGGTGTGCCGGGACCGACTTGTCGTTACCGGAGATGAGCACCATGCCATCATGCGGGTGGCCCAGCGCGTGGATTTCAATCAGCGCCGCCTGCACGTCACGCGAGACGAGCGAGTAGCTCATGCCCGCATGCGCTTGTGCTACGCCATCGCAGATGTCTGACGCATAGAAGACGCCCGGCTTACCGCCCGCCTCGAAGACGCCGTTGGAAACTTCCTCGACCAACGGGCGGAAATGGAACGTGCCGGGGTGTCCCATTCCATACGCGCTCTCTACCAACACCTGAGGCTTACCCAGGTCTTCCTCGGTCCAATTCATACCGAGGCGGAGGGCGTCCCCCTGATGGTTGACGCGGCGAAGCTTCTGGCTGCGAAGCTCGTTCATATGAATAACGATGGTACGATTTGATCCGATGGTAACCACGATCGCGGCGCCTCCTGCATTCCTGCTAGAAGATCGTTTTGGACGTCGCATCCGTAATCTCCGCGTCTCGATCACGGATCGATGCAACTTCCGCTGCACATACTGCATGCCCGAAGAAGGTCTGGACTGGCTGCCGAAGGAGTCGATTCTCACCTTTGAGGAGATTGAGCGCCTGGTCCGGCTGTTTGTTCGGTTGGGTGTGGAAGAGGTCAGACTTACTGGCGGCGAGCCAACCATACGGCGCGACCTCCCAATCCTGATCCAGAAGCTCTCCGCCTTGCAAGACGAGGGCCTCAAGTCACTCTCCCTCACCACAAATGGCATTCTCCTTGACAAGCTGGCCGGCCCGCTGGCCGAGGCGGGCCTGACCCGGATCAACGTTAGCCTGGACACGCTGGACCCAGCGAAGTTCTGGGCCGTGACCCGTCGTCGCGCGCTGGATCAGGTGCTGGCAGGGTTGGAAGCGCTCGAGAAGTTCCCCAGCGTGAAGCCGATTAAGATTAACGCCGTAGCCGTACGCGGATTTACCACCGATGACGACGTGCTGGCTTTAGCCGGGCTCGCGCGCCGTAAGCCGTACGTCATGCGATTCATTGAGTTCATGCCGCTGGATGCCGAGGGCAACTGGAACAACGATCAGGTGCTTTCCGGCGAGGAGCTGCGTCAGATCATCGACCGCCGCTGGCCGCTCGTACCGGTAGACGGCGTTGATCCCAGCAGCACCTCCCGCGTGTTTCGCTTTGCGGACGGCGCGGGAGAGGTGGGCTTCATAAATCCGGTCAGTCAACCATTCTGTGCAACGTGCGATCGCGTCCGGCTCACCGCGGACGGCCACCTGCGCACATGCCTTTTCTCGGTTGAAGAGACCGACCTCAAGACACCGCTTCGCGATGGCGCTTCCGACGATCAGATTGAGGCAATTCTGCGCGGCGCCGTTTGGCTGAAAGAGAAGAAACATAAGATCAACGAGGGCGACGCATTTCAACGCGCAAGCCGCTCAATGAGTCAAATTGGAGGCTGATCGCAGCCGGATTGAGTCCCGATCCAAAGGCACGGTGGCACACGCCCTGCATTAGCATGCGGCGACAGACCCGTACCAACGGAGAAGAAGGGGTCCAAGCCATGATGAACACCGATCCTGCCGAGCGACAGCTCATAGACGCGGAGACGAAGCTCGCACGCGCATTGCAGCGCCTGAGCGCGTTGCGTCGGGCGGCGCTGTATGGCAGTTATGACGCCATTGAATTTGATCAGGCCGTCATGGCCTATCGCTCCGCCGAGGCGGAGGTGCTCGATGCCCGCAAGACGTGGGCTCAGCGTAAAGAGACCGGCGTCGCCACCATGGAGCCGGAAGTTCAGGTGGAAGAGGTTGTTGCGCTGGAGCCCACTCCGCGCCTGCTATTCGCAAAGTGGCTGGTAGAAACGGGCCGCATTAATGACCTGGATGGCGAATCTTCGCAGGCAAAAGAAGCTCGTGAGCTCTCACGCGCGGCTATAGTTTGCGCGCCTACTGTAAGCGCCGTAGCCGATACTATTAGCGAGTGACGGCGGAGTCTGCCCAGGTTTTCATTGCCGCAGGAGAGCTCACCTTAGATAGCCGCCTTACCGGGATGTCAATAGAGAAAAAGCCGGACTGGCTTAAAGTTCGTGCGACGCTTGGCCCTAACTACCGCGATCTCAAAGTGCTCAACCGCAATCTGAGCCTGCACACCATTTGCGAAGAGGCGCGCTGTCCCAATATTTTTGAATGCTGGGAGAATAGGACCGCCACTTTCCTCATACTCGGGCGGGTCTGCACCCGTGCCTGCCGTTTCTGCGCCGTCGAGACGGGTCGCCCCACAGAACTCGACCGCGAAGAGCCGCAACGTGTGGCCGAGGCGGTAAAGCATCTGAAGCTGCGCCACGTCGTGGTCACGTCTGTCGCAAGGGACGATTTAGCAGACGGGGGAGCATGTGTCTTTGTCGACACCATCCACGCAATTCGCCGCGACGTACCGGACTGCAAGATTGAGGTGCTGATTCCGGACTTGCAGCGTAGCGAGGCTGGCTTAGCCTCCATCATCGACGCTGGTCCGGATATTCTCAACCACAATGTCGAGACGGTGGAACGCCTTCAACGCAAGGTCCGCGCAAAGGCACGTTACGAGAGCTCACTATGGGTGCTGCGGCGCAGTAAGCAGCTGAACGCCACTCTGCGCACCAAGAGCGGCTTGATGCTCGGCGTGGGCGAGCGGCGCGAAGAAGTAGTTCAAACGATGCGTGATCTTCGCGACAACAACGTGGACATCCTGACGCTGGGCCAATATTTACGTCCTAGTCTGAAGCACCTGGCAGTTGATCGCTTCGTCCCGCCAGGTGAGTTCGCCGAGCTCAAGCAGGTAGGTCTGGAATTAGGTTTCCGACACGTGGAGTCGGGACCGCTCGTGCGCAGCTCTTACCACGCGCACGAGCAGACCGTCTGACCGGCCCCAGTTCTCCTATGGAGGTGATCATCCTCCGTGCTGCACCCTATGTTCCAACCTGGGTAACGCAGCAGATCCGCGCGCGCGATCTCGCCGCGGGTCACACCGGCGAGGCACTGTTTCTCGTGGAGCACACACCCGTCTACTCACTTGGCCGTCGGACCGATCCTAGCCACCTTCTCCATTCAGAAGCACAACTGCGCCGCCTGGGAGCCGAGCTTGCGCGTGTTGATCGCGGCGGTGATGTCACCTGGCACGGACCAGGCCAGATTACGGCATATCCCATCGTCGATCTCCGGCGGCGGAACAAGGATGTGCACCGCTATGTTCAGGTGCTCGAGCAGATTGTGATCGACGTTGCCGCAACGTACGACATCGAAGCCGCGAGAGCAGAGAGACTCCCCGGCGTCTGGGTAGCCGGGGACAAGCTCGCGGCGCTGGGCGTCAAGGTCATGCGCGGCTGGACTACCTATCACGGCTTCGCGCTTAACGTATCTCCCGACCTCTCCTGGTTCGATCACATCGTTCCCTGCGGCCTTCACGACTCGGGTGTGACATCTCTGTCCCGACTTCTTGGCCGGAAAGTTCCGTGGGAAGAGGCGGCTGAGCGTGTCCAGCGAGCAGCCGTTATTCGTTTGGCTCTCGCTCCGCCGCACGAATAGCGGCGTACAATGCGCCCGTGCCGACTGCGCTTTTGGCCGCCGCGCCAATCACCTGGGGAGTCTGCGAGCTGCCTGGCTGGGGTATGGTGCCCACCGCAGGGAGGGTGCTGGACGAGATCGCCCAGGCTGGCTTCTACGGCACTGAGCTTGGCCCGGATGACTTTCTTGCGCCAGACGCTCGGGCATTAACCAACGCGCTGCACTCGCGCGCGCTCCAGCTGGTGGGTGCCTTCTTTTCCATTCCTCTAACCGATCCCGATGGCGGTCAAAGCGCCCTTGCGAACGGTGAGGCGCTAGCGAGAATGTTGGCCGTCGCGAGGTGCAAAACCCTGGTAGCTGCCGATGCAGGTGACGGCGGAAGGCGAGCCATTGCGGGACGCGTTCCTGTTGCACACACGTTGTCCGACGAGCAGTGGCAGCGTGCTGGCGACACACTAGCAGAACTCGCGCGCCGCGCGCTTCAGCATGGCGTTGAAGTCGTCTTTCACCCGCACGCTGGCACGTACGTTGAGACCGAGATTGAGCTAGACGCACTAATGCGGGTCGCTCCGGCGGACCTAGTGTTCCTGTGTTTGGATACCGGGCACATTGCCTATGGCGGAGGCGATCCGGTTGCAGTTGCTCACAGGTACGGCACACGCGTACGGCACGTCCATGTCAAGGACGTTTCCGGTGACGTGTTGAGCCGCGTGCGTAAGAAAGGGCTGGACTACGGTGATGCCGTCGGTCAGGGCGTTTTCACACCTCTTGGAGAAGGCATAGTTGACTTCGCCGGGCTCGTCGAGGAGCTGAAACGCCAGCGCTATGCCGGCTGGTGGGTGCTGGAGCAGGATGTCCGCTTGGGCGACCCGTGGCCACCTCAAGATCCGCTTGAGAACGCCCGCCGCAGTCGCCAGTACCTCGCAGCGCTGCTCGGATAGCTGGCGCTGCCCGCGTCATTTAATTCAGATGAAATGGAGAGACGGATGAGCACGCGGCGCATGACGGTGGCACAAGCGGTCGTCCGGTTCCTGGCTCAGCAATACAGCGAGCGGGACGGCGTAGAGCACCGCTTTATCCACGGCATGTGGGGCATCTTCGGCCACGGTAACGTGGCCGGCCTTGGTCAGGCGCTGGAAGAGGTACCCGAGGCCGAAGGACTGCGCTACTACCGGCCGCAGAACGAGCAGGCCATGGTCCACCTGGCAGCGGCGTTTTCCAAGCACAACAACCGGCTCGCAACCTACGCGTGTACCGCGTCAATTGGCCCCGGCTCCACCAACATGCTGACTGCGGCCGCGGGCGCCACCATAAACCGCGTGCCCGTGCTGCTTTTTCCAAGCGATTACTTCGCCAACCGATCCCCCGACCCCGTGCTTCAGCAATTGGAGCACTCCCGCGAACGCGACCTCAGCGTTAACGACTGCTTCCGTCCCATCTCGGTGTACTTTGACCGCATCTCCCGGCCAGAGCAGTTGCTATCAAGCTTGCCTGAAGCAATGCGTGTGCTCACCGATCCTTCGGAGACCGGCACCGCCACGATCTCCCTGCCCGAAGACGTGCAAACCGAAGCGTACGACTTCCCAGCCATCTTCTTCGAGCGGCGCACCTGGCATGTACGGCGGGTGCCGCCTGAGCCAGAGTTGCTGGAGCACGCGGTCCGGCTCATTCGTGCTGCGAAGCGACCGCTAATCGTTGCGGGCGGCGGCGTTATCTATAGCGAGGCCACCGAGGCGCTGCGCGCCTTTGCCGAAAACTTTGGTATTCCAGTTTGCGAAACGCAGGCCGGGAAGGGCTCACTGCCGTGGAACCATCCGATGTGCGCCGGTCCCGTAGGCGCAATTGGAGGGCTGGCCGCGAACCGCCTGGCCAAAGACGCCGATCTGGTCATCGCGATTGGCACGCGTCTAGGGGACTTTGCGACCGCCAGCAAGAGCGCCTTTCGCAATCCTGAACTGCGAGTGATCGGCATTAATATTGCGCCCCTGGACGCACACAAGCTACGAGGCGTTCCCCTTGTGGCCGATGCGCGCCGCGCGCTGGAGGCACTGAACCATTCGCTCGAAGAGAGCGGTCTGGCAGCGTCAGGCGCCTACAAGAGTGAAATCGCGAGCTTGAAGCGCGAATGGGACAGTGCAGTGGATCAGTTGAGGGCGATTACAGACCAGTCCAACTTGTCGCAATCACAGGTAATTGCCCTGGTCAACGAGGCTGCCGGAGGAATCGGCACCGTCGTCTGCGCCGCCGGAAGCATGCCGGGTGACCTCAATAAGCTGTGGCGCCCCGAACACCCGAAGGCATACCACTTAGAGTATGGCTTCTCCTGCATGGGCTACGAGATCCCGGCCGGGTTAGGAATCAAGCTGGCCGAGCCCGAGCGACGCGTTTTCGTCATGATCGGCGATGGTACGTATCTCCTGATGAACTCTGAGATAGTCACTGCGGTGCAGGAAGGGATTACGCTGACCATTGTCCTCGTGGACAACCATGGTTATCAGAGCATCCACGGACTGCAGCGTTCGGTGGGGTCACCCAGCTTTGGCAATGAGCTGCGCTTCCGCGACCACGCTACCGGGCGCCTCACTGGTGACTACGTGCCTGTTGACTTTGCTAAGCACGCCGAGGCGATGGGCGCGCACGCCACCTTTACGGACACGGTCGATACGCTGCGCCGCGCACTTCTAGATGCTGGTCAGCACCAAGGCGTCTCCGTCATAGTGGCGAACGTAGATCCCGAGCAGCGCGTGCCCGGGTTCGAAAGCTGGTGGGACGTGCCGGTCGCCGCGGCGACGGAGCAGGACTCGGTGAAGCAGGCGCGGAAGGCATACGACACGGCCCGTGAGCACGTAAGAATCTTTGCGTAACGCCTCCACGGGTGACGGAGACCGATCCCTTGCCGTTGGGAGGGTGACTACGAACTGACGCGCTATACTGGCGCGATGGTAGGCGACTCTAGGGCCACCGGCACGGGCGAATTGCTGGGCTGGGGCCTTTGGAACCCGCTGCTGACTGAGTGGTTCAATCCAGGAACTAAAAAGCCCTACTATCCCACCAGGGAGGCGGCGGAGCGAATGGTGCCACGAGCTAACCGCGAGTACTCGATGGGCAAGTGGGAACTGCGTGAGTACCGGTTGGAAGACCTCACCGACAGCGACGTGATGGACGAGCCGCAGGACGCGACCGTCACTACGGCAGCGTATTAGCGCCTAAAGGTCGGCCAAGTGCGGGCCGTCCGGGTAGGGAAAGTCTCTCAGCTTGCCTCCCAGCCGTTTGATCTCACGCTTGATGAGGAGCATCAACCCGCGTAAGTTGGTCATGACCTCTTGGTCGTTGCGCCCGCGCGCGGTTTCGTACTCATTAGAGAACTGATCCCATCGCGCATACAGCGCCTTCAAACGGTCTTCTGGAGACGCCGCAACGGCGCCGAACGGGGCACTGGTTCCCGCGGTCATTGGCGCCGATGGTAGCGTACTTCTGACGCTCAAACCATGAGACGCGCTCTTTCATTTCTGCGCAACATGGCTGTCATTGCCATATTCTTTGGCGTTGTCGCCGCCGTCGCGTTCGGCACGTGGCGCTTCATGCCCGAGGAATCACGCGTGCTCTTCCGAGATCCCGCGAGCGTGGCGCGTTCCGCCGAGCGTGGCGTGCGCAGCGGCCCGGCCAACCCACTCGCTTCCTTTGGCGAGTGGCTGACAGAGAAAATGGCCGAGCTGCAGGACACGTCTGACGTACTAGTCACCGCGGACGGCACAAGCGGCGGCATCGCGCCCTTGCCAGGCTGGACCTCAACTGATACCAGCCGTTTTTTCGGCGCCACCGAGTCCATTTGGCAGCCACGCCGCGCTAAGCTGGCGGGGGTGCGCTGGTCCCGCGTCGTCTTCTTCTGGTCCGAGGTCCAGCCCCGCCAGCGTGACTGGCGCGCCCAGCATTACTTGCCGGATCGCATGATCAAGCGCGAGCGCGACAACGGCGTTGAGGTGGTGGGTCTGCTCATGAATACGCCTACCTGGGCGGCGTCCGACCCGCGTCATACTGTGCGAAGCGTCCCATCTGGGCTAGACAGACCGGTGGACGATCCACAGAATGTCTGGGCGAGCTACGTGCGGCGCATGGCGTATGACTATCGTGGGCGGATCGACACCTGGGTCATTTGGAACGAGCCCGACATCCGCCCCCAGGATGACAACGCGCTATACCACTCATGGGCCGGAGATGCGGGAGACTATGCGCGCCTCCTCAGAGTGGCTTACCTTGCGGCGAAGCAAGGCAATCCGAACGCCCGTGTCGTCTTCGCCGCCACCACATATTGGGGCGACACGAACAGTGGCCGCCCACTCTTTCTGGAGCGCACCCTCGCAGCGCTAGCGGAGAATTCCGAGAGTGCCAAACACCACTTCTACTTTGATGCCGTGGCGCTCAACCTCTACACCTCACCCGACGACCTCGGTCGTGTGGCCGGCATCTACCGCAGCGTGCTCGCTCGTTTTGGCCTAGACGCTCCACTCTGGATTACCGAAACCAACGCTATCCCTTACGACGACGCGTCAAAGGGGTTGCGCCGCGACCAGAACGGCCTGCGTGTGACGATGGACCAACAGGCGTCCTACGTCGTGCAGGCGTTTGCCATGGGCATGGTGGCGGGCTTTGAGCGGATGGCATTTCACTCGGTGATGGACCGCTCAACTGACGATGAAGTGTGGGGCCTGTTGCGCAACGATGGCACCCTGCGCCCCGCCTTTGTGGCGTACCAGACGGCGGCGCGATACTTCGGCGGCGCCAGCGCGCGGTTTGTTGGCGTTGAGCGCGCGGACTGGCGCTGGCCGCGCGGCGGCTATGTCCCCAACTGGCAATTCTACCTCGTTGCACTCGACCGGCCGGATGGCCAGCGCGTCAGCGTACTCTGGAACGGCGACGGTGTACCTCTCCGTATCACGCTGCCCAAGCGATCAGAGAACGCAGCTCTACTGGACAAATATGGCCGTCCCGCCGCGTTGGAGCGAGACGGCGACCGCTGGGTGATTACGCTGCCGGCCGCAACCGCCCACAGCCCCATCGACCCGGAAGGCTATTACTTCGTCGGCGGTGACCCGCTGCTGCTCATTGAGCAAGGCGTCGCTCCAGACAGCCCCCTAGACCCCCCTTCACTCCTGGGGTGAATGGCCGTTCCCCGCGAGGAACTATGCCTTCGCGTGGTATCATTGCGCCTCTTGCGGCCGCCTTCACAGTATGGCTATCACTGAGTCCTTCCCCCGCGTTGTCCTCATCGGCACCGGCGCCGCCGCCAACTCTGAGCGGTGCCACGCCTGCATCGCCATCTAGACCGGAACTGAGCACACGCTGCTCATTGATACCGGCAGCGGGATAGAGGTCGTCCGCAATTTGCAGAAGGCGGGGATTGAGCTGTCCTCGATTGAGGACGTGTTCCTCAGCCACCGGCACTCGGACCACATTGGCGGGCTGGAGCTGCTGATGCTGCATTGCGGGCTGCACGCGCTCAGCACGGGTAAGCACGCCAACGAGCTAGACGTGTACGGCAGCTCCCTTGTGCTGGACGTAGCCCGGCACATGATCAACAGCATGGGGTCCGTGGCCGCCCAGCTCTTTGGACAGATGGGTGAACGGCTGGACTGGATCCCACTTAAGCCCGAACACGGCGTGGACGTACATTCCGGCGTCCACGTCACGCCGTTTGTGGTGGACCACGCGCCGCCCGATGGCTCCTGCTGGGGCTGCGTGGTGGAGGTGCTGCGGGGAGGTCGCACCTACCGCATCCTCTATTCCGGGGACACCCGACCCACGCCTCAGCTCAGCAAGCACGCCATCGGCGCAGACATCATCCTCCATGAATGCGGTGGTCTAGACGCCAACGCAGACCGCGTCCACCATGTGGGGCACTCAACCGCGGGCGACGCCGCCCGCCTGGCCACCGAAGCCGGCGCCAGCCAGTTGGTCCTGGTGCACTTCCCCAGCCACCCATCCGTCCATGAGCTACGCGCCGAAGCGCAGCTCCACTTCAGCGGCCAGATCACCGTCGCCAGCGACCTGGACAGCTTCGACCTGGGCTGACCCATAGGACCAGACCGCCTGGTCCGTGCGTGATTCCCGTGGTCAGCTAGTGGGTCACTTGTCATGGACGTGACCATTGGGGGACCTCACTCCTGACCCCTCGGCACGCGAAGCGCTGGAGAGGGGCGCCTCGGCGGCTGTGTTGGCGCCGGTGGCTGCACGGTCGAGCCAGCTGGGAGCTCGCCCACTCCTGTGGTCGTCACCAGCGGGGAGACCCCTGGGACCGGCCGCAGGCCAGGGTGAGGTCCAGCGGCGCGTCGGAGCGTCGCACCAGTCGCTCAAATTGCCGGTTTTCCCCTCCCCGTTCGTTATATAATAGAGAGAGAGGAGTAAGTCCGCGTGCAGCCCCACCTCCAAGCCAGTTCCAGCCCCACCCGCATTCTTCCGCGGTTTCTTTGTCCTACAACTACGCAGAGACTAGCGCACGCGCATGAGACCGTCACCCGCGCCCTGCCCACCGTCATAGAGTGAACTATCAGGTCAGCCCCTCACAGCACGCTGATAGCGCGATGCTATGCCAGTCCTTCGTGTTGCCATCCAGACAACATCAGCCCCGTTGCAGTGGCTACAAAGGGCTACGTAGGGCTACACACTTCGCCGCGCCACCCGCCCCGACGCTACAAAATGCAACAAAACGCTAGACGCCAGCACTTCGCGTGCGGTGCCACGCTCTCACCGTCGCCGGCTTGCAAGAGGCGATATTCCAAAACGAACTCCCCTCCCGCCGCAGCGTCTTCCCCCAAGCCCATCAGACGCTCGCCAAGCAGATCAAGAGCGGCTGCCCGTATAGTGAAGAGATTCACAAAGTCCGCCCTAACGGGAGCGGCACTGCGTCTTTCGCCCCATCTTTATTATGATGGCGGGTATAATTAAGGAACCCATGACTGCTGTTCTCCAGGCTCAGGCTGCCACTGACACGGGCACTACCACCCCCACGCTCTTGGTTGAGGGGCTGCGCGTCGCCATCGATGGGCGCGAGATTTTGCACGGCATCGACCTCGCCGTCAGCAAGGGTGAGGTACACGCCATTCTGGGGCCTAACGGCTCTGGAAAGACCACGCTCGCCTACGCGCTGATGGGCCATCCGCGCTATGACATCACGGCGGGTTCAGTCGATTTCAAGGGTCAAGACTTACTCTCTATGGCCGTGGACGAGCGCTCCAAGGCAGGCCTTTTCCTCGCCTTTCAGTATCCCACGGCGATCCCAGGCGTGCAGATGGGCAACTTCCTGCGCCTGGCCGTCAAGTCGCGCTTTGGCGATGAAGCGGTCAAAGGATTCCGCAAAAACCTGGCCGAGCGCTTGCAGGCACTCAAGATGGACAGCAGCTACATGGCGCGCTACCTGAATGAGGGCTTCTCCGGTGGTGAGAAGAAGAAGGCCGAGATCCTCCAGATGGCCCTGCTCAAGCCGGAGATCGCCATCATGGATGAGACCGACTCGGGCCTGGATGTGGATGCATTCCGCGTCGTCGCCGACGGCGTGAACGCCATGCGAGGACCAGACCTCGGCATTGTGGTCATCACGCACTACAACCGCATGCTGGAGTTCATCAAGCCGACCCACGTCCACGTCCTAATCGGCGGCAAGATCGTCAAGCGCGGCGGCGCCGAGCTGGCGCAGGACGTAGACCGTCACGGCTATCAGCCCATCATTGAGGAGCTGCGCGCGCGCGGCGAGCAGATTGAGCTGCCCGAAGAAGCCGGCGCTACGTACGGCGGGCGCGAAGAGTCCGACGAGCGGCGTGACCCCTTCCGCTCCCACGGCCGGACAAGCATCTAGAGTTCCAGGCACACATAGAGCGCAAGGCACACAGTGCACTCCCGGTACTACCGGGCACAAGGATTACAAAGGGTTACAAAGGGCTACACATGGCTACGACAATCGACATCAACAACTTGCCGGCGATCAATGTTGACCCGGAGCGCGAGCGTATGCTGCGCGAAGCGGAGTTGAGCCTGCCTCTGGAATACCAGGCCGGCTGGCACGACGACATCAAGCCGGTCTTCACCACCGGAAAAGGGCTCTCACGCGAGGTGGTGACCATCATCTCCAAGATGAAGGGCGAGCCCGCGTGGATGCTCGAGCGTCGCCTGAAGTCGTTCGATCATTTCCTCGATCGCCCAATGCCCGCATGGGGCGCCGATCTCTCGCAGATCGACTTTGAGGACATCCACTACTACCTGAAGCCGACCGAAAAGCAGGGCAAGACGTGGGAAGACGTACCTGAAGAGATCAAGAATACCTTTGACAAGCTCGGCATCCCAGAGGCGGAGCGGAAGTTCCTCGCCGGCGTGTCGGCGCAGTACGAGTCTGAAGTGGTCTACCACTCCATGAATGAAGATTTGGCGAAGCAGGGCGTCATCTTCACGGACATGGACTCGGGGCTGCGGGAGCACCCGGAGATCGTCAAGCGCTACTTCGGCACGGTAATCCCGTATAAGGACAACAAGTTCGCCGCGCTCAACACAGCGGTGTGGTCGGGCGGCAGCTTCGTATACGTCCCCAAGGGCGTCCATGTACAGATCCCGCTGCAAGCGTATTTCCGCATCAACGCCAAGAACTCGGGACAGTTCGAGCGGACGCTGATCATCGCGGAAGAGGGCAGCTACGTCCATTACATTGAGGGATGTACCGCCCCGGTGTGGTCCACGGACAGCCTGCACTCTGCGGTGGTGGAACTGATCGCCATGAAGGGCGCCACCATTCGTTACACCACCATCCAGAACTGGAGCAACAACGTCTACAACATCGTCACGAAGCGTGCCGTTGCCTATGAGGACGCCACCGTGGCGTGGATAGATGGCAACCTGGGCAGCAAGGTGACAATGAAGTATCCGGCGGTGTACCTGATGGGACCGCGTGCCAAGGCGGAGATCGTCTCGGCGGCGTTTGCCAACTCGGGTCAGGTGCAGGACGCCGGTGGCAAGGTATGGCACTGCGCGCCGGATACGACGTCCACCATCACCTCCAAGTCGGTCACCAAGGGGACCGGACGGGCCGAATTCCGCGGCTGGCTCAAGATCTACAAGGGCTGTACCGGCTCGGTTTCGGCCATGAAGTGCGACGCCATGCTGCTGGACAAGCAGTGTTACTCGGGCACTACGCCCGTGATTGAGGTAGATGAGGAGAAGGTGGCGCTCGGTCACGAGGCGACCGTCTCCAAGGTGGGTGAGGAAGAGCTGTTCTACCTCATGTCGCGCGGCCTGTCTGAGCAGGACTCCATGACCCAGATTGTGAACGGCTTCATTGAGCCTTTCACCAAGGAGCTGCCAATGGAGTACGCCGTCGAGCTTGGCCGGTTGATCCATCTCCAGATGGACGCAGCGGTAGGCTAGGCTAGGCGCTTCGTGATCACACTGACCCGTGAAGCTCCAGCGGCCGACGCGCTCCGCCAGCCGGGGCTGACTCAAGATGCCAGTTGCGCGGTGGGCGCCTGGCGCGAGGACCCAGACTGGGTACAGCGGCTGCGCGCCTTGGGGTGGGAGGCGTGGGAGACCATCCCCATGCCCACCGTTTCCACCGAAGGGTGGCGTCGCACTAATCTACGCTTCCTCGCGCTCGATCAGGTGCTGCCATCGGCCGAGCCTGCGCCACGAGTCGCCGAGCTGTCTGACCTTCCATCGTCCTTGACTGCCCAGATGCAGACCGACTTCGAGCAAGGCGGCATTCTGGTACAGCGCAGCGGCCACACACTCTACGGCACGCTGCTCAACTCACTGCGCGACCAGGGCGTCATCTTCACCGACCTGAATACGGCACTGCGCGAGCACCGCGAGCTGATTGAGCCGCACTTCATGAAGCTGGTGCCGCCCCGATGGCAGCCGGGAATGCCGAGCAACTCGGGGAAGTTTGAGGCGCTCAACGCCGCCTTCTTCGGCGGCGGCGCCTTCATTTACGTACCGCCGGACACCACAGTCACTCTACCGGTCCGCGCCGTCCACTGGGCGGCTGAGACGCGGGCAGGGTTCTTCCCGCGCACGGTGATTGTGGTGGATCGCGGCTCAAAGCTGGTCTATCTGGACGAATACCGCTCTGAGCTTGCGGAGGACGGCGCGCCGGCGGTCTTTGGCTCGGGCGTGGTCGAGGTGTACGCCAAGGACGGCGCGCGAATCGACTACGTGACCATTCAGGACTGGTCGGCCACGACGGCAGGATTTCTGACACAGCGTGTTGAGCTTGGGGCAGACGCCTTCATCAATATGGTGCACGTTGGTCTAGGCGGTCAGTTCTCGCGCGTGACGCCGGAAGTGTTGATGCGCGGCAAGGGGTCTGGAACGGACATCCTGGGGCTCGCCTTTGGCGAGAAGAACCAGATGTTTGATGTCCATACCTACCAAGACCACGGCGCGGCGTTCAGCGCCAGCGACCAGCTCTTCAAGACCGCAATGCGCGACCGGGCGCGGCTGGCGTATGAGGGTTTGATCAATATTCGCGGCGGCTCGTACGGCTCAACCGGCTTTCAGGCTAATAAGAACCTCTTGCTGGACGATACCGCCAAGGCCGACTCGATCCCTATGTTGGAAATCAACGACAACGACGTGCGCTGCACTCACTCAGCGTCGGTGGGACCGATTGAGGCAGACCACGTCTACTACCTGATGACGCGTGGTCTGGACCGGGCCACTGCGGAGCGGACGCTGATCCACGGCTTCTTCGCGCCGGTGATCGATCGCATCGCGGTGGAAGAGGTCAAAGAATGGATCGTGCAGCAGGTTGATCGCAAGATCGGTGATCGATAGAGATGGTTTGGGCGCTACGGGCTCTAGGGTTGGTAGGAGAGTAGTTGCGTGGCATGGATTGACGCCGGCGCGGTGGGGGACCTCCCCGCGGGCCGGGTAAAGCTGGTGCTGGACGAGGCAGAGGATTTGCGTATTGCCGTCTGTAACGTGGATGGACAGTACTACGCCATTGAAGATGTGTGTACGCACGATGGCGGGCCGCTGGACCAGGGCGACTTGGAAGGCGATGAAATTGAATGCCCGCGCCATGGCGCGCGCTTCAACGTGCGTTCCGGCGAGGCCACTTTGATGCCGGCGGTGATGCCGGTACGGACATTCCCAGTAAAAATTGAAGGCGACCGGGTGCTGGTTGGCGCCAGCGACGCTGAAAGCGTTGGCGGCACGGGGGCGACGTAGCGGCATGGGCATACTCGACCGGATTGAGAAGACAGGCGTCTCGCCATTGGATGAGAAGGCCATCCGGGGGGACTTCCCCATCCTCCAGGCTGAGATTAATGGCCATCCGCTGGCGTACCTGGACAATGCGGGAACGTCACAGAAGCCGCGCCAAGTGATCCAGGCGCTGGTGGACTACTACGAGCACAACAACGCCAACATCCACCGCGCTAACCACACTCTGAGCGCCCGGGCCACCGAGCAGTATGAGAACTCGCGGGCGAGAACGGCGGCATTCATCAACGCCGCTGACACGCGTGAGGTAATTTTCACCCGTAACACCACCGAGTCCATCAACCTGGTGGCGTATACCTGGGGGCAGGCCAATCTCCGCAAGGGAGACGAGATCATCGTCTCGCAGATGGAGCATCACTCCAATCTGGTGCCTTGGCAGCGCCTGGCCGAGGCCAAAGGGGCGCACCTCAAGTACGTTCCGCTAACGCCTACCCACAAGTTTGATGTCGCCGCGTTCTCGGCCCTGCTGAGCGAGAAGACAAAGTTGGTGGCTATCTCCCACATGTCCAACGTGCTGGGCACCATCGCCCCGGTAGTCGAGATTTGCCGCCTGGCGCACAAGGTTGGAGCCATTGTGCTGGTGGACGGCGCGCAAAGCGCGCCCCACTTGCCGGTGGACGTACAGGCGCTGGGGTGCGATTTCTTCGCATTCTCGGCGCACAAGATGCTCGGTCCTACGGGTGTTGGAGTGCTGTGGGGGCGCCTGAAGCTGCTGGAAGAGATGCCGCCGTTCCAATCCGGCGGCAGCATGATTGGCCAGGTGCAGTGGCAGCGCTCTACCTGGGCGCCCGTGCCGCAGAAGTTTGAGGCGGGCACGCCCAACATTGGTGACGTAATCGCCTTCACGGCGGCGCTGGACTACTTGGCGGCTATTGGGATGGATCGCGTGCGCGAGCACGAGCGGGAGCTGACTGAGTTCGCGTTGCACGTCCTCAAGGAGGACCACCCGGACTTGATCATGTATGGTCCAAACGACCTGGAATTTCGGGGTGGCGTGGTCTCATTCAACCTGCCTGACTTTCATCCGCATCCGCATGATGTTGGACAGCTGCTTGATGATTACGGGGTCGCCGTGCGCGCCGGGCAGCATTGCTGCGGACCGCTGCATCTCTCACTTGGCGCCCCGGCCAGCGTGCGGGCCAGCTTCTACATCTACAACACGCGGGCTGAGGTGGAAGCGCTCTCAGAAGGCTTGAAGCACGTCAAGCAGACCTTCCGACCGGTTCATAGACGCGCCTAGAGCACAAAGTCGCAGCATGGCAGCCACAAACCCGCTCTACCACGACATCATCCTGGAGCACTATCAGTTCCCGCGCAACAAGGGGCTGCTCACGCAGCCGGATGCGTCATCGCGTGGCCTCAACACTTCGTGTGGCGATGACCTGCTCGTCTCGGTCAAACTTACCGATGAAAAGTGCCCGGAGATTGGCTGGGATGGGCACGCCTGCGCCATCGGCGAGGCGTCGGCTTCAATGATGGCCGAGGCGGTTGAAGGGCAGGGAACCGAGAGCGCGCATCGCTGGGTCAAGTCGGTACGCGGTATGCTGACTGGGAAGGGTGGCGATGTTGACTCCGGCCTGGAGCTGGGCGACCTCGAGTCACTTGAAGGAATACGGAACTACCCGGTGCGCATCAAGTGCGCGCTGCTAGCGTGGGAAGCGCTGGAAGAAGCGCTCAACGTCGCGGAAGGAAAGAGCAATGGCTGAGACAATCGAGCAAACTACCACTGAAGGCGGGACCGCCACCAAGGTGGCCCGCACCGAAGAAAACATCAAGACCACCCTCAAGCAGGTAGACGATCCCGAGATTGGGGTCAACATCGTAGATCTGGGTCTTATCTACGAGGTCAATCTGAAAGAAAACGAGGAAGTGCAGGTTGTGATGACGCTCACGACGCCCTTCTGCCCCGTTGGTCCCAGCATTAAGCAGCAGGTCGCCAACGTCATCAAGAAGGACGTTGAAGGCGTTGAGAAGGTGGACGTGCAGTTCACGTTCAACCCCCCGTGGGACAAAGAGATGATGTCCGACGACGCGAAGGACGAACTGGGCATCTTCTAGGAATCCGCTCCCTGGCCCTCTCCGCTATGCCACAGTACTCGCCCATCGTGCTCGATCACTTCCACAATCCACGTAATCTGGGTGACGTAGACGCGCCTGACGCGGTGGCGGAGGTGGAGAATCCCGCCTGTGGTGACCGCACGCGCCTCAGCGTTCGGATCAATGACGGTCGCATCGCAGAGGCCCGCTTTCGCACCGAAGGGTGCCCGGCCGCAATCGCGGCTAGCTCCATAACGACCGAGCTGATCCGGGGTCGGACGCTAGAAGAGGCCGCGGCTTTGCGCGACACAGACGTTGTAGCGGCGCTCGGTGGCCTTCCTCGCAACAAGATGCATTGCTCGGTGCTGGCAGAGGATGTAATTCAAGCGATTGTGGACGACTACCAACGCAGGCAGACGGTCACCACGTGAAGGTCTTCCTCGCGTACGGCAAGGAGGGACTGACCGTAGAGTTGCCGGATCGCAACGTGACGGTGGTTGAGCCGCAGTACGTGCCCGGCCTACCCGACGAGCGCGCCTCACTCCTCGAAGCGCTGCGGCGTCCGACCGCCGGACCGGCATTGGTGGACCGACTGACGCCGCAGGACACCGTAGCGATTTCCTTCTGTGACATCACCCGGCCAATGCCGAATGATCGCGTGATGCCGGTGCTGATAGAGGAGATTGAGCGCGTTGTGCCTCGGGCGCAGATCACGCTGGTTAACGGCACCGGTACACACCGTCCGAATACCGACGCCGAATTGCGGGCAATGCTCGGCGCTGCCATCGTGGACGGCTGCCGCATCGTCACGAATGACGCGTGTGACAAAGACAACTTGGTGAGCGTGGGAACGACGTCATCCGGCAATCAGATCTGGCTGAACCGGGAGTTCGTCGCTGCTTCGGTAAAGGTCCTGACCGGCTTCATTGAACCCCACTTCTTTGCCGGATTCTCAGGCGGCCCCAAGATGGTGATGCCTGCGGTGGCCGGCATAGAGACGGTGATGCGCAACCACGGCGCGAAGAACATTGGCGATGCCAATGCGACCTGGGGCGTGACCGAAGGCAACCCGATCTGGGAAGAGATCCGCGAAGCCGCGTTGATGGTCTCTCCGGCTTTCAACCTAAACGTGACGCTGAATAAAACTCACGCAATAACCGGGACGTTCTCGGGCGATCTGCTCGAATCACATCTTCAGGGCTGCAACTGGGTGAAACAGACGGCCATGCGCGCCGTCGAGCGGCCGTTTGACATTGTGCTGACAACTAACAGCGGCTATCCGCTCGACCTGAATGTGTATCAGACCATAAAGGGGGTGTCGGCAGCGGCGCGAATAGTCAAGAACGGCGGTGCCATTATCGCGGCGGCAGAGTGCTGGGACGGTATCCCTGCTCACGGCCAATACCGTGAGCTTCTTGCCTCGGCTCCTAGCCCGGAGGCGCTGCTTGCGCGGATAGAGGCGCCCGGTTTCCAGGCGCCGGACCAATGGCAGGTACACATCCAGTCACTCATTCAGCGCCGCTGCCGCGTTTACCTCCATTCGTCGCTGCCGGAGGATGTGGTCCGCCAGACGCATCTCCTGCCCTGCGCGGACATTGAGGCGACGGTGGAGCGACTGCTGGCAGACTATGGCCCTGACGCGACGCTCTGCGTCTTGCCCCAAGGTCCGCAGACCATTCCGTATCTGGCGTAAGGTTGGCAGACGTTCGTGGGCAAGACCACCATCAAGAGGGCCATCACGCTCAAGAGTGAGCAGCAGCTTGCGCTCATGCGTGAGGCGGGGCGGATTGTGGCGCAGGTGCTGGCGCTGACGGAGAAGGAAGCCAAACCCGGCGTCACAACCTTGCAGCTGGACCGCATGGCGGAGGCGCACATCCGGCAGGCCAGGGCCGTGCCGTCATTCAAGGGCTATAACGGTTTTCCGGCGACGCTCTGTACGTCTATCAATGACGAGATCGTGCACGGCATACCGAGCGCCAAGCGCACCCTACGAGAAGGCGACCTACTGAAGATAGACTGCGGCGCGATCTACCAAGGGTGGCAGGGTGACGCCGCGCTGACGGTGGTCGTCGGGACTCCCAAGAATGGTGCGATGAGGCTGGTGGAGTCTACCCGGCAAGCGCTGGAGGCAGGCATTGCCGCGATGCGCTCGGGCGGGCACGTCTCTGACATCGGGCAGGCGATTGAGCAGTTCGCGCATGGTCTTGGGTATGAGGTGGTGCGCAAGTACTGCGGTCACGGTATTGGCCGCCATCTGCACGAGGAGCCGGCCGTACCCAACTACGGTCCCGCCGGAGAAGGGCCGCAGCTGCGAGATGGCATGGTGCTGTGCATTGAGCCAATGCTGAATGAGGGCACCTGGGAGACGAGGGAGCTGAACGACGGCTGGACCGTCAAGACCGCCGACGGACGGCTCTCGGCCCACTTTGAGCACACCGTTGCCGTTACTAAAGACGGACCCCACATCCTGACGCTACCCTAGAGACCATGTCAACGAAGACCGTGCCGCCTACCGCTGCGCCATCTGGCCGGGACACCGGCATCGAGCGCGTCCGAAAGCAGCTTGCCGAGCTCAACATCCAGGCAGGCGGAAGCATCCACCGCAACCTCCCTACTTCCCGGCTGTACGAAATGGCGGTGGATCGTAGGGAAGGCATTATCGCCGAGCACGGCCCGTTCGTCGTGACAACGGGCCAGCACACCGGGCGTTCCCCAGGCGACAAGTTTGTGGTCGAGCACCCCGAGTACGCAGACAAGATCTGGTGGGGCGACATCAACCAGCCAATCTCGCCGGAGAAGTTCCAGGAGCTGTACGGCCGAGTCACCGATCACCTGAGTGCGCGGGACGAACTCTTTGTCCAGGACTGCTTTGTGAACGCGGAACCGGCGTACCGCCTTCCTGTGCGCGCGGTCGGCGAGACCGCGTGGCACAGCCTCTTTGCACGCAACATGTTCATTCCGGCCGCGCCGGTTGAGCTGAGCAATTACGAACCGCAGTTCACGGTCGTTCACGCGCCGTACTTTGACGCCGTGCCAGAACGCGATGGCACCAAGACCACGACGTTCATTGCACTGGATTTCAAGCGGCGCATTGTGCTCATCGGCGGCACGCGCTATGCGGGAGAGATGAAGAAGTCCGTCTTCACGCTGCTCAATTATCTGCTGCCGGAGCAGGGCGTGCTCTCAATGCATTGCTCGGCCAACGTTGGCGCAGATGGCAAGTCCGCCATCTTCTTCGGTCTGTCAGGCACCGGGAAGACCACGCTTTCGGCCGATCCATCGCGCACGCTGATTGGTGATGACGAGCACGGCTGGGGTAACGACGGCGTCTTCAACGTGGAGGGTGGCTGCTACGCCAAGGTAATCCGGCTCTCCGCCACGGCGGAGCCTGACATCTATGACGCGTGCCACCGGTTCGGCACCGTGCTGGAGAACGTTGTTTCTGATCCAGAAACGCGCACGCTTGATCTCGATGACGAGTCACTGACGGAGAACACGCGCGCCTGCTACCCGCTCTCATTCATCCGCAATGCATCACGCACCGGCACCACAGGTCATCCCACGACGGTCATCATGCTCACAGCAGATGCATTTGGCGTGCTCCCGCCAATCAGCAAGCTGACGCCCGAGCAAGCGATGTACCACTTTCTTCTAGGCTATACCGCTCGTGTTGCGGGGACCGAGCGCGGCGTAACCGAGCCGCAGTCCACCTTTTCGACATGCTTCGCGTCTCCTTTCCTACCGCTTCCACCGGCCCGCTACGCGGAATTGCTTGCACGCAAGATCAAGGAGCACAACGTCGAAGCGTGGCTAGTCAATACCGGCTGGACCGGCGGACCCTACGGCACCGGCCACCGGATGCCAATTGCCCAGACGCGTGCCATGGTGCGTGCCGCGGTTGAAGGCAACCTGCGAAGCGTACCCGTGACACCGGACCCTATCTTTGGCCTGGGCATCCCGGCACACTGTCCCGGTGTGCCGGACGACGTACTCCAGCCGCGCACCACCTGGCGCGACGCCGCCGAGTATGACAGCGTGGCCACCGACCTCGCACGGAGCTTCGTCGCGAACTTTGAGGAGTTTGCCCCAACGGTTTCAGCCGAGGTATGCGCCGCCGGACCGTTGGTGCGCTAATGGCCAGTCCCACGGAACCGTCCGCTAGGCAGCACACCATCGACATGGGCGCGAGCATGGAGACCGAAGAGGGCCTGGCGATCATCGACGCCCTAAACGACGTGAGCGATGTGCTGGCAATGGATGGCCCACGCGTCACATTCGTTGGCGAAGGACCGGTTCAGCTGGGAGCCATTGGGCGCCTAGCCGCCGTGGACGCTTATCGTTGTGCCCGCGGTGTCTTCCTCTTCCTTCAGGAACAGCAGGGTCCGCATTGGGCTGCGGCGGGCGCATCGCTATCGGAAGCGCTGACCGCCATTCACGAAGACGATGTTCGGAGTGGAGTTAAAAGGGAGACAGCGGGCTCTCGGTTGTTGACCTTCCCGTAAGTACCACGTTACACTTGCGGATATCGGGACAGCGTTGCGCTAGGCGCAACACGAACCGTGACGACAAACATGGCGATTGAAGCCAATGGCCACCGCAGCGGTGGCATCCAGTCGGTTGAGCGCGCCATCGCCGTGCTCAAATTGTTTGGCGATTCGGAGCCTGACCTTGGTGTCACCGAGCTAGCCGGACGACTCAAGTTGCACAAGAGCACCATCTCCCGCCTGCTTTCTACTCTGGAAGCAGGCGGTTTTGTGCAGCAAGACCCACGCAACGGGCGCTACCGGCTCGGTCTTCAATTGGCGACCCTGGCTGGCGTGGCGCTGACCCAATATGACCTGAGAGATGTGGCGCGGCCGCTCCTCCAAGAGCTGGCCCGCGCCGCCGGGGAAACGACCACCCTTTCGGTGCTCGACCGGGACGTTGCCGTCAACGTTGATCAGGTGCTGGGTCCACAGACGCTCCAGCATGTCGGGTGGATTGGTCGGCGGCTGCCGCTGCACTGCACGGCGGCCGGTAAGCCGCTGCTCGCGCATCTCGCACGAGAAGACGCTGAGCGCTTGCTGGAGCAGCCACTGGAACGCTACACCGCGCGCACCATCACCAGCGCGGCGCAGTTGCGCCGGGAGCTGGATAGGGTGCGGGGGCAGGGCTACGTTGTGGTGGCTGAAGAGTACGAAGAAGACCTGAGCGCCGTGGGCGCCGCGGTCTTTGACCATCGCAGCGAAGTGGTGGGAAGCATCACCGTGTCCGGTCCCAGCTTTCGTATGACCGAGACGCGCCTACCGGAGCTTGTGACATTGGTGCAGCAGACGGCCGGAGGCATCTCCGCTCGCCTTGGGCACCGTACGACCAGCGTGAACTAGCGTGATCTCACGCCAATTCAATGACCATTACTAGAAACCGCCGCGCAGTGGAAGCGCAGACGAACAAAGGAGAGGGAACGTGGCAATTGCCGAAGCGTTGAGAGCGCCCGCGGAGGTGTCCAATCAGATGACTCGCACATCGCTGGTCATCCGCGTGGCAGGGGAAGCGGGCGAAGGGCTTAAGAAGCCGGGCGAGATGCTTACTCAGGCCGCGACGCGGGCGGGCTTCCAGCTATTAACCGATACCAGCCCGCCGTCCGAGATCAAGGGCGGCGTCATGTTCTTCCAGATCCGACTTGGCGCCCAGCCATTCCATCATCGCGGCGACCGTCCAGACGTGCTGCTCTGCTTCAACCAAGAAGCATTTGAGGTCAATATCCAGGAGCTATCCGAGGGTGGCCTGCTCATCTATGACCCGGGCACAGTGACACCGCGCGACACTGGGAAGTACCGCGTGCTCGCCTTCCCGATGGAGAAGATCGCGGCCAAAGAGCTCAAGATGCCGATCGTGAAAAACGTTGTGGCGCTGGGAGGTATGGCGGCGCTCTTCGGCCTGGATCTGGCGGTGCTATATGCGCTGATCAAGGAGTTATGGGAACGCAAAGGCGACGCCGTTGTCCAAACGAACAACAAGGCGCTGGATGCTGGGCAAACCTATGTTGAGGAGAACATTTCAGCCGAAGAGCGGGCACGCTACCGCGTCCAGCCGGCTCAGTCCACCAAGAACAATATGGTCGTATCGGGCAACCAAGCCTGCGCGTTAGGTGCCATGGCAGCAGGCTGCGAGTTCTTCTCCGGCTACCCCATCACTCCGGCGAGTGACGTGATGGAATTCCTGGCCGCGGTCCTTCCCAAGGTGGGCGGCACCGTGATCCAGGCCGAGGACGAGATCTCGGCCATCAATATGATCATTGGCGCCAGCTACGGCGGCAAGCGCTCCATGACAACCACGTCGGGTCCCGGTCTTTCACTGATGGTCGAGGCACTCGGTTTGGCGACCATGGGTGAGATTCCCGTCGTCATCGTTGATGCGCAGCGCGCCGGACCATCCACGGGAATGCCGACGCGTCACGAGCAGGGTGACCTGTATCTTTGCGCGTATGGCGGTCACGGCGAGGTGCCGCGCATCGTGCTCGCGGCAACGTCGGTGGAAGACTGCTTCTACCTGACAATAAATGCCTTCAATCTGGCGGAGAAGTATCAGACGCCAGTGATCCTCATGACGGATACCGTGGTGGCGGTGCGCACCGAGGCGATCCCAAAGCCGGACCTCACGGCCGTCAAGCTTGAACACCGGCTCACCTGGGAGCCACGCACCAATGGCACGAGCGGCGAAAATGGCCCGAACGAGCACTCCAGCGAGGACGGCGCGACGCCATTCTCCGATGGCGAAGACGGCTACCTGCGGTACCGCCTGACCGAAACTGGTGTCTCGCCCATGGCCATCCCCGGTACTCCCGGTGGACAATATGTATCAATGGGTCTCGAGCACAATGAGAAGGGACGCCACCGCCCGGATCCTCGTAGCCACACGCAGATGACGGAAAAGCGCTTCCGCAAGCTGTCGCTCTCGGCACAGGACGCGCCCGAGGCCGTGATCTATGGCGATCCTGACGCGGACGTGGGTATTGTCACCTGGGGTTCCACGGCTGGTGTTGCAATTGAGGCGATCGACCTGCTTAAGGAAGAAGGTATCAACGTGGCGCTGGTGGCGCCTAAGATGATCCTCCCGCTGCCTGAAGCGCAGTTGTCAGACTTCATGCGGAAGAAGCACATCATCATCCCGGAAGTGAACTTCCGGGGCCAGTTCGCTGACATCGTGCAGGCTAAGTACCCGCGTCCGGTCGCCCGGCTCAACGTCTACGGCGGCCAGCCAATGCTGGTCGGCAAGCTCGTGGAGGAGGTCCGCCGCATCGCGGCCGGACCTGTGGAGAACGTGCGGGTCGCACTTGATCCGATCTTCGGCAAGCTGGAAGAACTTGTCACGCCCGACGACTTGCTTGCGCCGGTCGAGCAGCGCTAAGCGATCACTCAACGGAGAGAAAGAAATGGCAATCGATACCGGCGTTCGCGAGCGGACTGTCGAAGACTATAAGAGCGACGAGAAGCCAACGTGGTGCCCGGGGTGCGGTGACTTTGGCGTCCTGAACGCCGTCTACCGCGCGCTGCGCATTCAGAACTTTGATCCTCACCGTGTGGTGGCGGTCTCGGGAATTGGCTGCTCATCGCGCATCCCGTACTTCATCTCTACCTATGGCTTTCATGGCATCCACGGGCGCACCATGCCCATCGCCACCGGGGTACACGTTGCGCGGCCGGACCTGAAGACCATCGTCTTCGGCGGCGATGGCGATGCTTTTGCCATCGGCGCGGGGCACTTCGTCCACGCCATGCGGCGCAACCTTGATCTCACGTATATCGTGATGGACAACGCCATCTACGGGCTGACCAAGGGCCAGACCTCGCCCACCAGTGGCGCAGGGTTCAACACGCTCTCCACGCCCCAGGGCAACCCGGAACAGGCGCTCAATCCGATGCTGATGGCGGTGGCGTGCGGCGCCACGTTCGTCGCGCGAGGCTTTTCGGCCGAGCCACAGAAGCTGGCCGATCTCATCGTGGACGGCCTCAACCATAAGGGCTTCTCTTTCATTGACGTGTACAGCCCGTGCCCGACGTTCAACAAGGTCAATACCTTCAAAACCTACAAGGAGGCGGTAACGCCACTGCCCGAAGACCACGATGCGTCCGATCCCATCAAGGCGATGCACTACGCAAACAGCCAGGACCCTCTCTACCTCGGCATCTTCCATCAGCGTGAAGCGCCAACGTTCGGCGACCAGATTGAGCAGGGACACTCTGGCGATGAATCTAGCCGTCAGAAAGTGCTGGAAGGGTTGTTCAGCCGCTTTAGCTGAACCGTGGAACGCGTCCTGCACGAGAGGTGCTCACATCATGAAGCGACAGAATGTACAAGAGGCCTTCGTCGGAGAAGGCAACCCTCATCAGGAGGGACTCCGCGTGTCCGCCACCGGAGACGAAGCTATTGAGTTGAAGGTGCTGAGCGGCCGCGTCCTAGTGGTCGTGACCGCCGGCGTGCCCGATGACCAATTGTTTGAGAAGCAGCAACGCGTCCTGGGCGAGCTGCACCTGGAGAACGGCACCGTCCTCAGCTTTACGATTGAGGACGGCGCTTCGGGCGCCCACATCGGCACCACACAGGAAGATAGCAGCAAAGAAGGCCGCAGCCACGAAGGGCTCAATTCAATCGACGTTCCTTCCGCAAGCTAATCACAAACTGATGATTAGTTCCCTGTCGTCCTCCTCATTTGACTGACCCCGGCAATGATGATGCGGGAGCTTATCGATTCAGCGCCACGCCGTTAGACCGGGATTCCGGTTAGGAAGAACAACGCCTTTGCGATGATCTCCCCCGAGAGCATCATCCCGAGAGCAACATAAAGCAACCCCGTGGCAGACATCATGGAGCGTACGCGCGCAGTCCGCCAAATGGGCAGCGCCAGCGCCAGCGGGATGGCGATCCCCACACCAATCCGAAGCCAGAAGAGCCAGGCAACGGACTCGGTTACGCCACCGCCCAAAAGTGCCCATGTCGCCAAGACACCTTGCACGAGCGCTACCGCCGTCATGGCGCCAATCAATCGAAGTAGTGGACGCGGCGCGAGCAGCGGTGTCACCAAATACCAGTGGCCGAGCATCATGCCATTCCAGACTGCGCCTAGCGCCAGAGCGCCTGCCATAAGTGTCGCCGCCAGCGGTATGCCACCTGCGACCGGGGAAGCGTAGGCCGCGCTGCTGGTCCCAATTGCAGCCATACTCGCCACTATGGCGAACACGCCTATTGCACGGCCCGCCCGCCGGCGGTCAAGTCGAATGCATACCAACTGTGCCGCCGTCACAAGCGCCACCAGCGACCATACCCACACTTCGGCGTCCAGCGCCGCGCGGCCAGCTGCATAGTCCACCAGTCGACCAGCGGGCAACACCGTCCGAAGCCAGATGCCGAGCGCGAGAAAACCAAGCAGAAAGATCCCGTTAAGAAACAGAAAGCCGGCGCTGACCTCACCATCCCAATCCAGAATAGTGGTGAGAATCAAGCCGCCGGCTGCAAGCTCAGCCAGGAAAAGAAAGAAACTGAGGGGGATTGCCTGCATTAAGAACCAGTTAGGCTTGAAGCGTACGAGACACCCAATGGTAGCCATGCGCATCCCGCATCCGAGGTATACGCGCCGTCGCCTGGCACTTGCGCTTGCGCCAACGGTCGCGCTTTCCGCTTGTGCTATCCCTAGCCTTGGTTTCGGCCCTGGCACGCCTCCCGAACCGCCTCTGGCGGAGCAACAAATACTGCGCCTAAATGTAGCGGCCGATCCTGAAACCATTGACCCGGCCGCCGTGTCCTTCACAAACGAATTGGCCGTAGTCATGCGAGTTTTCGCCAACCTGCTACGCGTGGACGAAAAGGGAGCACTTGTACCGGACGCTGCCGAAGCACTGCCCGTCGTTTCAGGCGACGGACGTATCTTGACATTCACGCTAAGGAATGGACTCAAGTACTCGGACGGCCACCCGCTCACTGCGCGCGACTTCGTCTTCGGCTGGCGGCGCCATCTAGATCCACGAACCGCGGGGGAATACGCCTTTCTGGGGCACGCTCTCGAAGGTGGAGAAGCGCTCAACGCGCCAACGACCCGCGATCCGGCCGTCCTGGAAACGCTTCGTTTAGGGCTAGGCGTCCGTGCACCGAACGACCGCATGGTCGAGTTCCGATTGATCGGGCCCGCCCCATGGTTTCAAAGCGCTCTCGCTACCTGGTGCGGCGTCCCCGTGCGTGAAGACCGCGTGACGCAAGCCGGTGACCGCTGGACTGAACCGGCCACGTACATCGGCAACGGTCCGTACGTTCTGCGAAAGTGGGAACGTCAGAACCGCATGGTGTTCGAAGCAAATCCCCTCTATCATGCTGGACCGCCGGTTGTCAGGACACTCGAAATCTCGACGATATCCGAGCCCTCGGTGGCGCTAGCGGCGTATCGCAACAGCGAATTGGACGTGGTGGGGTTGCAGCGTGAAGAGATGGCAACGGTGCTCGCTGATCCGGAGCTAAAGCAGCAGCACCAGCGGTTTCCCGGTCCATGTACGACGTATCTCGGGTTCAACACTACCCGGCCGCCGTTCGACCGGGCGGACGTGAGGCGCGCGTTTAGCGCTGCGCTCGACCGTGAAGCCTACGTGACCGAGGCGCTGGGTGGCCTGGGAGCACCCGCCGGCCAGCTTGTTCCTCCCAGGCTCTCAGGTCACTTCGCTGAATTGCGTACGCAGAAGAAGGATTTGGCGGCGGCGCGCAAGCACTTATCGGATGCTGGTCATGCCGACCCGACATCCCTTCCGCCAGTGAGGCTAGTGTACAGCGGCGCGGCGCGCGGCCGGGCGCGCGTGGAGGCGCTGGCGGAGCAACTGAATCGCGGCCTTGGTGTCCAGGTAATTACCGAGCCTGCGGAATCACGCACGCTGGCCGGTCTCATGCGTTCGATTGAAACCACTCCGCAGCTCTTCGTGCTCGGCTGGTGCCAGGACTACCCGGACCCGCAAAGCTGGTATAGCGCCTTCCTCCACTCGCGGTCGCCAACCGCGTCATCAGGCTGGAAGCACGCTGAGTTTGACCGCCTCATTGAGACTGCGGACGTAGACGGCGATCCCAATCGTCGCGTTGATACCTATAAGCGCGCGGCGCAGATAGCGATCGACGAGGCGCCCGTGGCATTCCTCTACCACAGTGTTATCGCCCGCCTAGTGAAACCGTGGGTTGCCGGGCTTGGAGAGAACCCGCTGGAGCACTTCGAGGGGCAAGCGTCGCTACACCGTCTTCGCATCCTCAAGCACTGATCAAGCATCCTAATTTCTCTCTCTCGTCAGCGCTCCATCAGGCGATTGTGCACGCCGCACAAACAACACCCGGCGGATTCGGCGTTTCTGCACGTACACGGTGGCGGCAACGCATCTCTATGCTCAGCGCAACGCCGCACAAATGTCTAACGCCTTGTGTGCCTCGTGAACTTTATACAAATCGAGTCGAAAGGATCGGCGCTCTCATGGACATCCGACGCCCCCATAGCGCCCCGATAGAGTCGCTGCTTGCGAGCTTGCAGCCCGTCGAGCGGATGCTGGCTTTCGCCCGAAGTCGCCTAAGACCGCTGCGCGACTACGATCGGCGTCACCAGTCAGACCTAATCCATACGCTTGATACGTACTACGCTTGCGGCGGAAGTCTAGCGGCTGCTGCCGGGCGCCTCCAGACCCACCGCAACACTGTGCTCTATCGCCTGCGGCGGATAGAAACCTTAACCCAAGCACGCCTGCGAGATCCCCAGGTAGCGCTGGAACTCCAAGTCGCATTGCGGATAGGCGCCGCTCTAGACGAGTAGAATCACCTAGGGTCCGAACAACTCTTACGCAGCGTGGCGCGTTCAGAGAATGTCTGTTGCGAGCGACATGCGCTCCCACCCGGCACGCGACTTGCTTCTACTTAGCGTCCACCGCCGCCGCAGTTGACAGAACGAAATTGCCCCGCGATGCCATATCGGTGCCGCGCGGCGGGAAGTCATTCATGATCCAGCCAGCCACTCTCACCGGCGCCGAGCGCCGCATGCGACTCAGCCGGTGGCTTCAGCCCGGAATGGCGATCAAGCGCTGGATCGTTGTGTACCTTGTCGCCCTCTCTCTGCTTGCGCTAGGGCTAGGCCTTGTGATGACGCACCTCTACCGGAATGCACCGTTTCCTGGTCCGGTGTACTACCTCACGTTGCAGTTCATCCCGCGCCTATACCGCGGACTGCTGTTCTTTGCCGTCGGAAGTGGGCTCATGGTCTGGGCAACGCTCCGCATTACGTCCTCGTTCATTGGCCTTCTGGTGCCGCACTATCGCGGACGGTTGGGAGACGCGCTTTATGCTCAACGCATCCTCACCCGCGGCCCCAAGATTGTGGCCATCGGCGGCGGGACTGGCCTTTCTAGCCTGCTGCGAGGTTTGAAGGAACACACCAGCAACATCACCGCCATTGTTACCGTGTGTGACGATGGCGGGTCTTCCGGGCGCCTCCGCCGGGACTTGCACGTACTGCCGCCGGGTGACTTTCGGCAGTGCATCGCGGCGCTTGCTGACTCTGATCCGCTGGTCACCAAGCTCTTCGAGCATCGCTTCTCCGCCGACGGCGGCGAGCTCAAGGGCCATTCGTTCGGCAACCTCTTCATTGCTGCCATGGCGCAGATCACCGGCAGTTTCGAGCGTGCGTTGGAGGAGTCCAGCCGCGTATTGGCGGTGCGTGGCCGCATCTTGCCGTCTACGCTGGAGGACGTCACACTCTGCGCCGAGCTCTCAGACAGCTCCATGGTGCACGGTGAAAGCCTCATACCGGAGCGGGCGGGCGGCGGCCATGGCGGACACGATCTGCCAGACGCTGCCGGTGCGCACAATACCCCGGCGATGCATAGCGATCATTCTGACATCGAGCACCCGGCTTTGGATGAGCCCAGTATCGCGAGCGTCGCTAACCCCATCCGCCGCGTGTATCTGGACCCGGAGCGGCCTGCCGTCTATCCAGAGGTGGTCCGTAGCCTGCTAGACGCAGATCTCATCGTCATTGGGCCAGGAAGCCTTTTCACCAGTATTCTCCCTAATCTTCTGGTGGACGATCTCTCTCGCGCGCTCTGCTGGTCTCGCGCCAAGAAGATTTACGTCTGCAACGTCGCCACACAACCGGGCGAGACCGATCACTTCGCGGTAGCCGACCATGTGCGCGTCATCTACGATCATCTCCAGCAGCGGCTTGGGCTTCCCGCGGGTCACCTGGGTCAGCGCGGTGGCACGCTGGAGCCATCTTCAATTCCATTTACTCATGTGTTGGTAAACAACAATCTCCACCCCGACATTCCCGCGTCATGGAATGTCACGCGGCCAGTAGCGGACGCAGACGCGCTGGCGGAAATGGGCGTCCAACTAATTGAGGCCGACGTGGTAGACACCAACCGTCCCACTCGCCACGACTCACTCAAGCTGGCGACTGCTCTGATCGAGGCATTGGTTCCAGTTAGAGGCGTCGTTCGTACGTCTGGGAGGGTCGCGCCGATGACAGCCGTCCGGGCGCTGGCGTCTTCGATCCACTCTCTCTTCTAGCCTCGCCTTAAGAGCGTAAACGTTGCGCTTGCGGGAAATTCTCCAGTCGGTCCCGGGCCTAGAGAAGCGGTTTGTCCATTACCTGGAAGGGCAGGGCTACATCCGCCCCGCCAAACTTCAGAAGACCCGCATCGCGCGGCGAGACTATTCCCAGGCTGACCTAGAACGTGTGCGCGGAATCTGGACCTATTATCAACGCGGCATCTCGATCCAGCGCGCATTTGAATTGCTGACGCGCGCCGACGCGGAGGGCGCCTACGTCTTCTTTCCGATTGCCAATGCTCAGTGGGATGCCGCCCTTGAGCTACTCCATGACCTTCCCAATGTGGTGGAAGCGTCAGCTGTGTACGGAGAGTCGGCGGACGTGGTGGCGCACTTGCGCGTCCCGCACGCGACCGACATTTACGGCGTCTTGGACCGGTTGCTGGCGGCTAGTATCATGGGGGGCCTGCCTCAGATCATGCGGCACGGCCCCGGCGCGTCATGGGCCAAGGAGAGCGAGAATGGGCCGCGGATGGTGAGAGCGTGGGTTCTGATCAAGGTCCCCGCAAAGCAGATCGGCGGCCTCGTCGAGGAGTTGCGCGCATTGCCAGGCATTGTCGAAGCGACTGGCATCTACGGTGAGACGGACGTTATCGCCAAGATTGAGGTAGATGATCCGGCGGCACTGGATGATCTCGTCATTCGGCGCATTCAGGGGATTCAGGCAGTGGAATCAACGCGTACCTTCATCGGCATTGGCAGTCTGCACTGGGCCAGAGGCACTTAGAGCTCGTTTCAAAACCGTGGAACGGAGCGTGACTGGTGTAGGTGCATGAGCAAGCCGTTAGTGAGCGATGCGTTGTGGGAGGTGGTGGCGCCGTTGCTGCCGTCAGACCGGCCCAAGCCGAAGGGCGG
>Ga0136611_10000022_pt1 | contig 83341 bp, 67 predicted proteins | sample AntDrymUQ2232306_2_FD_106645 | JGI IMG/M metagenome (GOLD analysis project Ga0136611, IMG submission 106645) | Polar desert sand microbial communities from Dry Valleys, Antarctica - metaG UQ223 (23.06) | ecosystem: Environmental > Terrestrial > Soil > Desert | place: Antarctica: Dry Valley... | reverse complement strand
GTCTTCTACGCCGCCGACCCGTTCGAATGGGACGGTCGCTACGGCCAGTTCTCGCCGATGGCGCACGTCCGCCGAACGAAAACACCGACGCTGCTCCTGCACGGGGAACGCGACCCGATCTGCCCGGTCGGTCAGGCGCACGAGATGTTCCGCGCTCTGAAAGAGCTTGGCGTCGAAACAGAACTGATCGTCTACCCCCGCGAGGGCCACGGCATGCGCGAACGCGCCCACGCCCGCGATGTGTTGGAGCGCGGCGTGCGATGGCTGGTGGAACGGGTGTGACGAGTTGATGGGCAGGGAGTTTTCGGGGTGTGTCCAGTTCGTCGTCCGCACATCTGACGGTGGTATTGTATGAGTCATGGAGGATACCTTGAAGATCGTGAAGTCCGAGGACCGCACCTCCCGAAAGGGTGACACATTCACTGGCGATGTAACGATGGATAGTGTGCTAAATGCGCAGCAGCAAGGCAGCGTCAGTATGTCCGTCGTGCATTTCGCAGACGGCGCGCGCACGAATTGGCACGAGCATCCGGGGGAGCAGGTGCTCTATATACTTGAGGGTGCAGGCCGAGTCGGGACCGAGACCGAACAGTTCCTCGTCCATCCCGGAGATGTGGTCCACGCCGCGCCCGGCGAACGGCACTGGCACGGCGCGGCTCCCGGCCAGAACATGTCCCATATCAGCGTCACAACCGTCGGCTCGCCCACCTGGTTCGATTCGCCGGAGGAGTAGCCGTTGTTCTCGCAGGGGAGAGTTTCATAATCTCTCTCCTGCGTAATATCGCTATCGATATGCGGACGGTAGCTCCCCGTAGCGCCAGACGTAGTAGTGCAGTCCGATATTGCCGGCCTCGACCTCGAAGCCTTCGGAATTGCCCGGAGTGAAGGTCAGGCAGCGGCGCTCGAAGCATTGCATCAGCACATCGCGGTAAGTGCCGCCTACCTTCACTTCTGCCCAGTACGCCTCGGTGATCGGGTAGCCGGTCGCGTAGAACGGTGACTCGAACAGCGGCGAGAGCATGTAGCCGCCGCCGCGCCAGATCGGACCATCGGCGTTCATGAAGTCCCAGAAGATCGACGCAATCCGGTGATTCGTCTCCGGTACGTAGTACTCCGTCGTCACCCCGTATACCTCATATGAATCGTCGTTCCACGGCACGCCATCCGTATCTAGCACGGCCGTGATGATCTCGCCGGGGAAGCCGAGGGGAACGTAGAGCAGGTTCCCGAACGTCGCATAGGTGGGAGACCACGGATCGTCGAAGTCGCCAGCGACTGGAATGTCGGCGGGGACGTACACGTCGTGATTGTCGTCACCGAACTGGACCTGCCCAGTGATGAGCTCCTTCGCCAGCAGACCGTTCGTCACGTACCGGGCGTCGTTCGGATCAGCATTGGGATCAGTGATCTCCATACGCGACTTGTCGAAATACTGGACGAGTCGATAACCATCCTCCGACTGGACGTACGCTTCCCACTTGGTCTCGGAGATCGCCTCCGGTCCCCACATCCAGGTCCGCTGATCGACGTTCTCCGCAACCGCCAGGTCGGTGCGCGCCCACGTCTCCCAGAACACATACGTTCCCGGTTGTTCCGCCTGGGCCGTCGCCATCATCCCCAGCAGCATCCCGAAGACAGTGGCCGCCCCAAGCCATTTCCGCCATCGTGTCAATCGCATCATTGCACCCTGTCTCTACGCACCATCGCGCATCCACGCTGACGCTCATCGTCAGACATATTCATTGGACTGTAATGAATACGATAGCCCGTGGAAACAGGGAAACAGGACACGCCGCCACTGTCCTGACGGACAGTGACGGCGAATCTCCTGGAGCTTCAGGCAATTACCGTTAAGGACTCAGGTCAGTCAGACCACTGACGGCAGGATACAGTTCAACGCGGGCCGGGACGCCTGTGGTTGTCACCGACACGTCCGCAGCAGCCTGACCCTGACCAGGCACGGATTCGAGGAATGAGTACCCTCCACCGATGATCTCACCAGCGTCGTTATAAGCGATTGCGGAGGTCCGCAAATTCTCGAGGGTCACATCCGTCAGATTTTTGACAATCCCAGTGACCTTCGGCAGGAAATCGTCGGCAATGAACGCGACTGACTCCGTCGCGAACAGTGGGGCGGCGTCCATTGCATTAAAGTCTCCCGCGAGCAATTGGACATCCAGACGTGCTACGACGGCCTGTTCCGGGACGTACAGTGTTCCGGACATACCAGTCTTCTCGGCAGGCAGGAGCAGCGACATGTATTCGTTATCGACGCCGATGACGACACCTGCGTCGTTGTACGCCGACACCTGGTAGCGTGACAGTTCAACACCCATGTCAGGATTTGGATTCTCTACCAGGAAGGCCCAGCCAACCCCGCCAAAGTCAATATCCTGTCCGAAACCCTGACCGCCAAGGATCAGGGCCGATGCGTCAGTCGCCTGATCGGCGTCTTCCGCCATGGTGGTCAGGCTCGAGATCGATGCGAACAGCTCCACGGTCGCGGGTTCCGCTGATGTCGTGACCAGCACCTGGACGCCGGTCTGCCCACTCGCGGGGACAAAGCCCAGGTACGCGAATCCGCCACCGATAATCTCACCGGCGGTATCCAGAGCGACAGCGGAAACGCGGAGGTCTTCGAGGTCCGTTGTGTATGGATTCGTGATGACACCGCTGACCTTTGACGAAAATTCATCGGCAAAATAGGTCACCTGGCTGGTGCCGAACGAATCTGACACATCGGATGCTACGGCTTCTCCCCATTCGAACGTCACGTCCATGGTCGCGGCAGCCGATCCATCGGGAAGATAGATGACCCCGGAGAGGCCCAGTCGCTCATCAGGAAGGATGAGATTGATATATCCAGAATCAGTCTCAAGAACCGTTCCGGCGGCATCCATCATCGCTACCTGATACTGGCTGTTCTCTATCGCCTGAGAAACGTTCGGATTCTCCAGCACGACCGCCCAGCCAAGCTCCTCCTCGCCCTCCGGTTGACCGAACCCCTGCGACACAATGGTGATATCTTCCTGCGTCACCGCTGGAACCTCAGTCGCCGTAGGTTGTGGTGGAGACGTTGGGCTCGCAGCTACCTCGGTCGGGACGGCTTCCGTCTCCTCGGGTTGCGCTGTTGGCTCAACTGCGGTTGGCTCGACCACGGATGATTCGGTCGGGGTCGACTGTTCCTCGGACTGGGACGTTGTCGCGGTGACGGCACTTGAGTTCTGGTCATCGTCTTCATCGATCGTTTCGTCTGCTGAACCACCACACGCACTTAACGCAATTCCGAGAACATAGACGACCACGATAAGGGTTCGCTTCACGCTCTCCCCACTCTCTGCTTGCAATGTGTCACGTGCACATCGTAAGCCGCGTGTCTCGTTTCATCAACTACCCTCAGTACAGGCAATCAGGCGATGACCGCTTGACACCTGACAGAGATGTCGTACTTTATAGAACATATGTTCGTACTAGCGACGTTAGTCTTACCACCGAGTGACTGGAAAGGGAACGATCCCAGTGACGCACCACTCAGAACATCATGAACTCTCGTCGGCGATCAAGGTTGGAGCATCCTCCCGATGTGCAAGCGCAATGTACGAGGTCGGCGAACGGCGAATCGTTGTTCTTGCGGGTTTGATCTTCGATCGGGGCAGTTTCGATTCCAGCCCTGACGTTTGTCGAGAGGCTGTGTGGGCACTCGGAAAGTTGGCATATGATCCTGGTTTGGAACTCGCGTGGCGATTCGCCAGATCGGAGGATCGACGAATCCAGAAAGGCGCGCTTTGGGCAATCGGGAACATCGGCGGAAAACGTGCTGAATGGATGCTATTCGAACTACTCAAAGAAATCGAGGACGAAGATCTGCGGCAGATTATCGGTGGCGGCATCAAGAAATCACGTGGAGAGTCGACCCGCGTATCAAGACAACAGGTGACGAAACGACTACCTCCACCAGCAACGACGAACCCTGAAATCAGGCGTATCGTCGTGAGGTTGACAGAAGTATCAGTTAGCTCGAACTTCGCCGAAATCGTGTCGTTGCGCTCAGAACTCCAGGAACTTGACCCACTCTACTTTCAGCAGTACATGGCATCGATTCGTCAAGTCGAGACATTTGCTGGTCGCCTTGACGACCCCAAGGTCTTTTATTAATGTTCGTTCACCGCGAAACTGGATAGCGTTCAGACAACCGACAATTCCTGACTCATTAAATTCGAACCTCATCAACGAGGGGTGCCTGAGCCAGGCAGCTCATCTCATGGGCACTGTGTCGGTTGGCGATGTATGAGGGCCCCTCGTGCTAGCATGCCCTTTGAACTTGAGGCCCATCAGGCGAGAGGAATTGCATGACACTTGAATTCACCGAACGTCGCATCGGCCGTGTCCGTGACACCATGCGGAAGCATGGGATGGATGCGCTGTTTCTGAACTACGGGCCGATTTTTCAATATGTCACCGGGCTGGAGAAGCCGATGACCTACGATGTTGGGCGTGGGCACGGGGACTGGATCACCGGGCTGGTGCTCCCACTGGAGGACGAGCCGACGCTGATCCTCCGACCAAGCTGGCTGCGCGAGTACGCTGACGACATGCCGTTCGACGTGATGCCGATGCCGGACGGCGCTGAGCCGGATGCGTTCATGGCTGAGGCTGTGCAACGGCTTGGGCTGGACGGCAAGACAATCGGCATCCCGAAGATGGTCTGGGGACAGTCGGTCCTGTCGCTTCAGGCGGCGTTGCCGAACGCGACATTTTTGCCGATGTCCGATCAGTTCGTCGACAAAATCCGTGAGGTCAAGGACCCGGACGAGATCGCGCTGCTGGAGGAAGCGGCGCGCATCACCGACGCGGCCTTCTCCGCGATTGTCGAGCGCATGCACGTCGGGATGCTCGATCGCGATCTGGCGGTCGAGATCGATTACCAGCTCAAGAAGCATGGCGGCGACGCCTTTTCGTTCATGCCAGCGGTCGTCCTCGACGGCCACGGCACACGCTGGGCGAAGACCTACATCGACCGCGAGCCGCCGAAGCTGATCACCGCTGGCATGACGGTCGCCTTCGACTTCGGGGTCGTCTATCGCGGCTACTGCTCCGACTTCGGACGCTCCGTCTTCATGGGCGAGGCGAAGGACGAGCCGCTGCGGGCCTGGCAGTCAATCACGAAGGCGATCCAGGCGGCGATGGAGGTCATGGGTGACGGGAAAATCACGCCAGCGGGTGTCCACGACTTCGTTGTCGAATCGGTGACGGAGGACGGCTTCCGCGACCAGTTCTCCTGGTACGCGCTCGGGCACTCGATCGGGCTGGATGTCCATGAGAATCCGTGGATGCTGCCGGAGTTCACCGAGCCGATCCGAGCCGGTATGTGCTTTGCGTTGGAGCCGAAGATCGGGCGGCCCGGACAGTTCTACGTGCGCTGCGAAGATGTCGTCGTCGTTGAGCAGGTGCGAGCCAGGTCGTTGACTCGTTCGACCTACGAGCCGATCGTCATCTCGTAACAACGGGGGACGAAGCGTCGTGATCGCCCGCCTGCGCGCGAGCCTCTCGTCCGAGGTGGCGGCGCTGTGTCTCGTGATCTTCCTGGCCGACGTGGTCGCGGGGATCATCATTCCCAGCTTCTCGCTATATGCGCGCGATCTCGGCGTCTCACTGGCGCTACTTGGCGCGCTGAACACGTTCGGCGGCGTGACTCAGCTGGCGGCATCGATCCCACTCGGCGTCCTCTCGGATCGCATCGGGCGGACGCACGTCATCATGATTGGCCTGAGCGCGTTTCTGCTGTCGATGCTGGCGTTCGCAGCGGCGGACGGTGCGTGGATGATCGCGCTGGGCCGCGTGCTGCAAGGGATCGCCGTTGTCGCGACCTTCCAGATCGGCGCGGCCTATCTCGGCGACATCACCGAGCCGGGACAGCGCGCCGTCGCCTTCGGTTCCTACACAACCGCGATGGGGCTTGGCTTCACCGTCGGCCCGCTGCTCGGCGGTGCGATCGCGGACGAGTGGGGGCCGCGCGAGCCGTACCTCGTGGCGGCGGGCTTCGCGCTGCTGGCGATCGCCTTCGCTCGCCGCGTGTTGCACGAGCCGCCTCGTCCGACCCATGGCGTCCGTCCAAGCTGGTATCGCAATCTCGGCCTGCTCGCCAGGCAGCACGACCTGACGCTCGTCGCTCTTGGAAACCTGTTGACATCGCTCACGTTCGCGGGCGCAATCTCCACCTTCCTGCCCTTGTACGCGCAGGAGTCTGGCATCTCGCAGGCGACGATCGGCACGATGTTCGCGGTTCGTGCGCTCGTGTCGTCGGCGGGCCGTATTCCGAACAGCATCGTCACGCGCGCCGTCGGGGACCAGCCAGTCCTGTTCGGTGCGTTGGCACTTCAGGTCGTCGTCCTGTTCGGCATCGCCCGCACCGACGATGTGCTGCTCCTGACCATGCTGCTGGCTCTCGACGGGCTGGCCTTCGGTGGCTACCTCGTTGCCGGACAAACGTACGTCGCCGACCACACCGATGCCGAACATCGGGGGGCGGCGGTCGGTCTCTACTCCGCGCTTGGCAGCATCGGAGGGATCGCCGGGCCGCTGGCACTCGGCCTCGTGGCGCAGCGCTGGGATGTGCATGCGATCTTCACGGTCAACGGCTGGATCATGGTCGCAGGCTGCGTCCTGTACCTGGTGGGAACGCTAGCAGTTGGTCGTCGGTCATTCCCCCGACGCGAAACCCATGATGGCAAGTGACGGGGACATGACAGAATGTTCTTGCACCATGCCGTAACTAACGTATTGTCTCTTACACTATAATTGCGGCAAAGTGCGCCCCTTCGACAGAACACGAAGGTTTCGTCCCCAACAACGAATGACAATGGCAGGAGACGACGTGACAGGCAATCAGCACTCGGAGAGCGACCGTGACACCCCGCTGTTTGGCCGTGAGTTCATCAACGACCTGAAGTGGGTTGGGATTGACCCGGCGACTATTTCGGTTGGCGACATCTGCCTCAGCGGGATCGTGCGACGCGCCCTCCGCGAACTCGGCATCGTGACGCTCGATCAACTCGCCGAGATGACTCCAGCGGAGCTGCGCCGACGCATTCCGAACCTGCCGCCGCTGGCGATCAACGGCATGCGACTCCAGGCCAGCGACCTGTATCGCTCAGCCGTCTCCCGATCGGGACAACCCACCAGTCAATCACCTTCGTTACAGTTCTCCAAAACTCCGCGCCCTCTTGCCGAGACTCCTCCATCATCAGCAAAATCCGATGCGCTTTCCGAGTACGCTGCTACACCACCTGCCGATCCTGATCCGTCAACAACGACGCCTTCCATAACAGACGCGACAGTCCTGCGTGAAACCACGAGTACGACATTCCAAGCTCGTGATTATGTCGCGAGAAACACATCGACCGAGATTACGCGCGTCGTCTTCATCGATCAGGGATTGATTGAACAGATGCAGCAGTCCGGCCTTGACCCTGCGAACGTCTGGCTCGTCGATCTGGGACTCACCACGCGCGCACAACGCCGTCTCGCATCGCAACGCATCTATCTGCTGTCCGACCTGGTCGACATGTCCGAGACAGACGTTCTGGCGATTCGCGGTGCCGGACACCAGACCGTCGAAGACCTGCACGACGCCATCTTGAACCTGCGCGGAGAAATCGAGACGCTCGCCACCACGACTCGTGAACGTGCTGGCACGCCGATGGATCCGTCCGAACCGGCGCTGGGCAGTGCCCTTGTCGCGCGCATGAACGAACCTGGCTATTCGCCGACGATTAGCGACCTACGCTCACTTGATCTCTCAAGAATCCAGTTTTCCAGTCTGCGTGGAGTCGGCATCACAACGCTGGCGGCCCTTGTCAGGCAGAAGAATATCGACATCATTCGCTCGCTCCGCATGATCGACTTCGACTTACTCCGAGCCATTCGACGGTCGGGAGACATGGTGCTGCGAACCATGGTGTCGGTTAGCGCATCGGTTGATCGTTCGTCAACTGGCTCGGTCATCGCCCTAGGCGAAGGTCCGATGACGATCGAGATCGCCATTGCGTCGCTGTCGAAGGCGATTGGACGGATCGGCGAGCGCAAACACCGAGTCCTCGACGCACGCTATAGCCTGACTAGCGGCGAACCGCTGACGCTCGCCGAAGCGGGAACGGTTATGGACGGCATCACTCGCGAGCGGGTCCGGCAAATTGAGGTGAATGCGTTGGATGATCTTCGCGCGGAGATACCGTTCCGCAAACGACTGACACAACCCTTCGATGCGTTCCGCAACGCTGTCGGGATGACATGGCGTGATGAGCGGTTCGCGGACGCTCTCGCTCGCGAGTTCCCCAGCACAGCGTTACCGATGAACTCCGTTCTTCAACTCGTGGTCGCTCTGTATCCGGACATCGATACACTGGCTCCAGTCGGTCTATCAGGTTTCGAATCGACAGTCGTTGAAACGTTAGCTCGCTATGGACCGATGACGCTGGACGAGCTCACAGAAAGCGTCACATTAGCACTCAATCCAGACGAACGTGCGAGGTTTCCGGAATTCGACGCAGCCAGGCGACTCCGCCTGTTCGACGGTGTCATTACCAACGATGAGCGATGCGACCTCGTCGATACGGTTATCCCGGACGTGAGGGATGTGCACCTTCGGCGGATCAACACGTTGAAGCGCGTTCTCGAACGACGCGGCCCGTCTCATTTCACGGACGTGACTGTAGAACTGAATAGCCTGCTCCCAGCCGAGTTCCACATGAGTGAGCGGGATGTCCATAGTTGGCTCTCGCGCTACACGGATCAGTTCGCATGGGCGGGCGCGGGCGCGTTCCGGCTGAAGACGGACGGGAAACCAGGTGAAGAAACCAGTGAGGGAGAGTTGCCGGAAGCATATCGTCCGGCGCGCCGAACTGGGATCGGCGACGCAATTGTCAGACTTCTCCTCGATCGTGGCACGAAGCCATTATCCGAGATTGAGGACGACATCCTCGCCCGCTTTCGAGTTCAACCCACGTCAGTGCGCGCATCCATTGTGCAGGACGCCGCGGAACGATTCATTCTTGAGCCGAACAACATGGTGCGCCTTCGCCCACTCACCGAGCGAGAGACCGCTGGGCTGGAACAATCGGTACGTGAAGAAATAGAAGATCACGAATCCGTTCCTGATCCGGTCGAACTCACTTCTGCCCCGACGCCGCGTCATTTTCCGGCCTCACTCGACCAACTACTCGCGATTAAATCGGTCAGCAACGAGGGACCGCAGTGGGCGCCGGATGGCCGCTCGCTGACGTTCGTGTCGAGTCTCGGCGGGACACCCGAACTGTGGAGCGCCGACGTGACTTCTGGCACGTTGGAGCGGCTGACGGTTGGCCTGGGCGGTGTCGGGCATCTGGCGACGTTCATACCGCGCTGGTCGCCGACCGGTGAGTACGTCGCGGTTGTCACGGCCAAAAGTGGGGTCGACGAGGTCTGGCTCTGGCCGAGCGATGGTGGCGAGCTGTTTCAGCTTTCGAAGCTAGGCGGCAGAATCGAGGCCCTCTCCTGGGCACCCGACGGCAGCTGGCTTACCGTGGCGTCCAATGCCTTCGGGCAGTTCGACATCTTTCGCATCAGCGTCCCCGATGGGCAGCTCAGTCGCTTGACCGATGATTCGCGCTATGACGTGTACCCTACTGTGACGCCAGACGGGAACCAGATCCACTATGTCCGCCTCAACGACGACTGGACCGATCACGAGGTGATCCGGATCAACAGCGACGGATCACAGCCCGAGGTCATGCTGACCGACACCGACTTCTTCGACTACCACTATGGTCGAACGTTCGGCTATCCAACTATCGGACCGGACGGCGGATCGTTCCTTTTCCGTTCGCATCGCTCCAGCTGGATCAACATCTGGCAATCGTTGACATTCAATGACGGCCCGCCCCGCCAAATCGCTCCCGCAGACGCCGATCAGGGAGACGCCGTCTGGTCGCCAGATGGCCGACACATCAGCTTCGTCGAAAATCACAACGGGACACTCGATCTGAGGGTCGTCGCGGTGAGCGGCGGAGAACCACGCATCCTCGTCGCACCGGATAGTGGCGTGATCACAGAACCTGCCTGGTCTCCCGACGGTTCACACATCGCCTATCTGCTCGGTGGTCCGCTCACGCCGAACGATCTCTGGATCGTCGATGTCGCCAGCGGCGAACAACGGCAGCTGACGCGCTCGATGCTCGGTGGCCAGGTTCGAGAGCGACTCGTCGCCCCAGAGAAGGTGAACTACCAAACCTGGGACGGTCGCCAGATCAGCGCGTACCTGTATCGTCCGCCCAATCGCAAGCCGGACGAGCGCTTTCCCGGTCTGCTCTGGATCCACGGCGGCCCAACTGCGCAGTTCATGGACACCCGGCAGCCGCAGGTGCAGTATTTCTTAGCGCAGGGCTACGTCGTGCTACTGCCGAACGTGCGCGGGTCATCCGGCTATGGCCGTGAATTCGAAGACCTCAATAACCGTGATTGGGGACACGGCGACCTGCGCGACGCCATTGCGGGCGTCGACTTCCTCAAGACGCTCGACGACGTAGATGCTGAGAACTTCGGCATTACCGGCACAAGCTACGGCGGGATCATGGCGATGGCAGCGGTTGCCTGGGCACCGCCGGGAACGTTCAAAGCAGCCATCCCCTGCTCTGGCTATGGCGACTTCCTGCACATGGCCAACGAGCAGGAGCTGCGCCACATCAAGTTGATGGACTACGAGTTCGGGAAGTTGCCAGAAGCTGAAGTCGTCTACCGCCGCAGTTCACCGATCTTCGATCTCGCGCGAGCTACGGCGCCGTGCTTCCTCGTCCACGGCGAAGGTCGCTATCCCGGATCGACCGCAAGCCGGGACTTCGCGCTCGCACTTGAGTGGAACTACAAGCCGTTCTGGTACAAGGCGTACCCCGGCGAAACGTACTACGTCGCCGGTACAGAAAATGTCCGCCGCATGCTGCTCGACATGCTGGCCTTCCTGGATTTCTATCTGAAAGGTGTCCCTCATACGCTGCCCGACGACGGCAAGCGCCCGATGACCCGGATGTCGGGTCTGATTCCAGAACAGACCCGCACGGGGAGCATCCGCTTCTCGACGTCATCGAGCGGCACTCCGCCGAGAGATATGGCGAACTGACCTATGTGTGCCTGGCAGCCACCCGTCCACCAAAGCGCATGAACAGCACTGACCCATCGCCGCCACGCACGAACTCGACACGGGAATCGCCGTCGGCGTTATAGAACTCGTCATTCCCGATCGGGACGATCGTGACAGGCGGGGTGTCGAACTCGTCGCCGGAGAACGGGTTACGCTGGCGGGTCGTCAGTGTCAGCGCGTCACCATCAATGGAAACAGTAGTTTCTGAAAGCGTACCTGGATAACGACCGATGTACGCGTCCAGGTTACCAGCCGACAGCGGCACCGTCGCCGGTGGTTCGTCGGTGACACTCACGTATCGTTCGAGCGCCCAGCGAATGATCGGCTGGATGGCCGCGCCACCACGACTGGAGTTGGTCAACACCGCCAGCGCGAAATTGTGCTCCGGAACAAGCACGAGCTGCGTGATATGCCCGTTCGTCCCGCCGGTGTGACCCACCAGTGTTACGTCCCCAAAGCGCGTCAGCGACCAGGCGATGCCACGCTCTGCGATTGATGAATAGCGAACCTGCGAACGCTGCATTTCGGCAACTGAGTCCGCAGTTAGCACATGCTGTCCATCGCTCGTGCCGTCACCCATGTGGAAACGCGCGAACGTCAGCACATCGCGCAGGTTCGCCATAATGCCACCGGCGGCGTTCGAGCAACGGCTGATCAGATACGGGTGCGCAACACGCGGCTGCTCTTCGCCGGGGAGCTGGAGGTGTCCCGCCGCCGCCGAGTGGACGATCGCCTCGTCCGCAAAGTAGCAGGCGTCCGTCAGGCCCAGCGGCTCGAAGATCTGCTCACGCATGACCTGTTCGAATGTCCCGCCGGTGACAGACTCGATCACCAGCCCAGCCAGTGAGAACCCACTGTTGCAATAGCTCCAGTGTTCGCCAGGAGCCGATATCTGCTTCCAATTTGGCGCATTCGCGACGTAGCGCTCCAACGCGTTGTCACAAACGCCATATTCCTCGAAGATATCGCCTTCGAGTCCACTGGTGTGCGTCAGGAGGTGACGTATCGTGATGGCATCCCGCGCAGTCGCGTCGGCGAGCTGAAGATCGGGCAGGTACTCGGCCACCGGAGTGTCGAGGCTGAGTCGTCCTTCCTCAGCCAATCGCATCGCCAGTGTCGCGGTGAATACCTTCGAGATGGAGCCGATCTGGAACAGCGTGTCCGTGCGTGTCGGGTAGCCGGTGTTGAGGTTGATCTTGCCGTACGCGCTGGTGCGGATATCTCCATCAATCAGCGTCCCAACGGCGATGCCCGGAATCTGATGTTGCGTCAACTGGTGCTGCACCAGTTCATCCAAAGTGTTCAATCCATTGTCATTCATGTCGAACCCATCCCCTCTTTCGCGCTGACAGCATGCCCATGCGGCCAGAACATTTCGAATCCGTCGAAGGGTCGCCGCTTACCGCGACCGCCGGCGCTGGCCGTGCGTTTGGGCGCGTGGACAACTTCGGAGGCCGCCGCGATTTCAGAGCCGACTGAACTCGTGCCGAATCGTCTGGCGGCGCTGGTTGGCACGTCCGAACACCCATCCAGCGACGCCGGTCGCGGCAAGCGGCGACCCTACGACGCTGGGGGTCGGATCATACGTTCTCGCGTCCCAGATGCCGATCGTACCAGTTAACGACACGCTCCAGGAGATCGAGCTGATGCTTGCGCTCCTGGATGCCGTGTGGCTGGCGCGGGTAGGCAACCAGCTGCGTCTCGACGCCACGCGCCCGCAGACCTTCATATAGCTCGTAGCCCTGCGTCACTGGGACGCGTTCGTCTGCCTCGCCGTAGAGAATCAGCGTTGGCGTCGTTGCATCGCGGATGTAGCGGATCGGTGAGAGACGCCAGTGCGTTTCAGGGTCCTCCACGACCGGATTCAGGTAGCGATCGAAGACGCTGCGAACATCGGCGGTTCCCTGGAAAGAGACCCAGTTCGAGATGCCCGCTCCCGACACGGCTGCCTTGAACCCGTTGGTATGCGTGATCGCCCAGTTCGTCAGGAAGCCCCCGCCGCTCCAGCCACCGACGACGAGTTGATCGGGATCGGCTATTCCTTCCGCGATAAGCCAGTCGATGCCTGTCATCAGGTCCTGAAAGTCCGGCTCACCGTAGCATCCGACGATCTCGCACAGGAACTCGCTCCCACGTCCAGACGAACCGCGTGGATTCGGCAGCAGGACTGCGTAGCCGCGCTGCGCCATGAACTGTCCCCAGTCGTGCCAGTTCGCGAACAGCTCCATGTTGAAGGCCCCACAGGAGCCCCCGTGGATATGCAGCAAGGTCGGGTAGCGATGGCCGACTTGATAGCCAACGGGCAGGATCAGCAGCCCCTCGATCTCCATGCCGTCGAACGAGGTCCAACGCGCCTCACGGGTTTCGCCAAAGTCGTAGTCGCGCACCCACGGGTTCAGGTCTGTGAGTCGCCGCGCGTCGCCGCCCAGATCGGCCACCCAGACATCCGGCAGCGATGTCGCATCCCCACGCGTAAACGCGACGCGAGTCCCATCCTTTGACACTGATGGCGGTGGAGCACCGAAACCGCTTGCGCCTGCAGGCAGATCACCGATCGCATTGGATAGATCGCGCGATTCCGGATCAACGATGCGGAGCAGATGCGACTGGCGTTCCTCAGTCAACGCGACCATGCGGTCGCCATCGGGCAACCATCCGAAGCCCAGAAACGATCCCTCGAATCCGGGGATCGCAACCCGACTCTCGCCGCCGCCAGCCGGTATCGTCCGCAGGCAGTAGAGTGACGGCATGACCGTCTCACAGCCGATGAAGCCGATTGTCGAACCGTTCGGCGAAAAGCGTGGGACGGACAGCAATCCCTCGAAGTTGCCGAGATTCGTCAGCTCGCCATCGAGTGAGATCACGACAAGATCGGGCGCGAACAGATAGTGCGCCTTTGGATTCGGCGTTGCCACCGTCGCGATAGCCGTCCCATCGGGGGACCAATCGAAGGCCGGCGTCCCGCCTGGCCCGATGTTCAGTCCTTCCGGAGAGATGCGTCGTGCCTCTGGCAGATCATCAGGCTGGAGCGTCGCTGGAACATCCGGCGCATCGAGAATCCAAAGCGATGTCAGCTTCACATCCTCGTCGACGACCTTCCAGTCGCGCCGCTCATCCTTGCGCTGCCTGTGATCGTCCGTCTCACCATCACGCGCGGTGAACGCCAGCCTGCGTCCATCTGGCGACCAGCTGACATCGCCGATACCACCACTCGCGTCAGTCAAACGAATCGCCTCGCCCCCATCGAGCTGGAGAACATACGCCTGCGGCTTGCCGCGGTCGAGGCGATCGGACGTGAAGGCGAGCCAACGGCCATCGGGCGACCAACTGGGATTGCCATCAGCGCACTCCGAAGCCATCATCCGCCGTGGCGTCTCACCATCAGCGTCAATCAGCCAGAGTGTCGAAACCGGATGCTCGCCCTCCTTCGACGCGGGCGTCGTCACATACGCGATCCGCTTTCCGTCGGGTGATAGTTGGACCGCCGAGACGAACGTCGCGGTAACGGCCCGTTCGAACGGCAACATACGAATATCAGACATCGACAATCCTCCCCGTCACACTTCTGACTATTTACGCCGTTCGTCCCAAATGCCGATCGAACCACGCGACGACTCGCTCCAGCACGTCGATCTGATGATTACGCTCCAGAATGCTGTGCGGTTCGCGCGGATACACGACGAGTTGTGTCTCAACGCCATTCGCCTTCAAGCCCTCGTACATCTCGTATGACTGCGAGGCATCAACACGGTCGTCACCCGATCCACAGAGAATCAGAGTGGGCGTCGTCGCGTTCCGAATGTTCCGAATTGGCGAGAGCTGCCAGGCGATCTCAGGATCGTCTTCGATCGCCCCGACATAGCGGGCAAAGACTGAACGGATGTCCGCCGTGCCCTGAAACGACACCCAGTTTGCGATGCCCGCACCGGAAACCGCAGCCTTGAAGCGATTGGTGCACGTCACTGTCGTGTTCGTCAGGAAGCCGCCGCCACTCCAGCCGCCGACGACGAGCTGGTCCGGGTAGGCAATGTCCTGCTCAATCAGGTAATCGACTCCCGACATGATGTCCTGCCAGTCCGGCTCACCGTATGTGTCGATGATGCCGCGAAGGAACTCGACGCCGCGCCCGGTCGAGCCGCACGGATTCGGCATCAAGACCACATAGCCGCGTTGGGCCATGAATTGTCCCCAGTCATGCCAACTAGCGTACAGGTGATGCGTCCAGGCGCCGGCGGGTCCGCCGTGGATGTGTGTGAGCATCGGATATTGTTTGCCAGGCTCATAGCCGACGGGCAGAAGCAGGAGTCCCTGTATCTCCATCCCATCGAATGAGGTCCAGGCAATATCGCGCAGCTCACCAAAGTCGTAGTCCGCCACCCACGGATTCAGATTCGTCAACCGTCGCGCGTTGCCTCCCGCCTCCGCCAGCCAGACATCCCCGAACGACGCCTCGTCTTCCCAGACGTAGGCCCAGGTCGTGCCATCCGCAGTCGTCGAAGGTGTCGAAGCGATCGTTCCGCGCACCTGGGGAGTCTGCCAGGCTGAATCCAGCGTACCTGTTTCCAGGTCAGCATTGAGAAAACGGCTATGCTGGAACGTCTCGACACTCGTCAGCAGGCGGTCGCCATCCGGTAACCATGCGAACGCCTGAAACGCGCCCTCGAAGCCCGGTGCGACGACCGTGGGTGAACCACCAGTTGCCGACATGGTTTGCAGTACCCAGCGGGCGGGAATCTCGTCCTCCGCCCCGATAAACGCCAGCTGCGAACCATCGTGGTTGAAGCGCGGCGAGAACGTCAGCCCTTCGAATACGCCGAGGTTCGTAACCACGCCGTCCAGACCGAACACGTACATATGCGAACGGATGCGGTCGTCCGTGCGTGCCGATGGGCCAACCATCGCGACGAGCGCCTGACTATCCGGTGCCCACGAGAATCCCGCATCGACGTAGCCACCGACGTGCATCCTTTCAGGAGACACGCGTCGTGCTTCTGGTAGTTCCTCTCCATGCCGCTTTGTCGGGTCGTCCGGCAACGTGATGACGTAGAGTGCGGAGCGTCTTTCGTCCGCATCTCCTTTCGGATCCCGGACTATCCAGTCCTCACGCTCGTCGCGCCGCCGCCGTGCTTCGTCAGATTCCGGATCGCGCGCGAGGAAGGCGATCGTGGACCCATCTGGCGACCATTCGAACGCGGACACGCCGCCTTTGGTGTCTGTGATACGTACCCCATCCCCACCCGCGATGGTGAGGATGTAAAGCTGAAATGTCCGATGCGTCAGGCGGTCGGAGAGAAATGCGAGCATTGTGCCGTCGCGAGACCAGCGCGGGTGACGATCGAACGCGGCACCTCCGGTCACACGTCGTGGCGTGCCACCGACAGTATCGATGAGCCAGATTGCGCCGGTCGAGTGTTCGGCTGCCTTCGATGCCATCGTTGTCGAGAACGCGACGACCGAACCATCAGGACGGATCTGAGCTTCAGTCACCAGAGTCGCCGAAACCGCCCGCTCGAACGGCAGCGTCCGAACGCTGCCATTAACACGCCTCTTACTCATCCTGCAGCAACTCCTTGATGCGGCGCTGATGCTCCGGAAGCTTCGCCCACGAGTGCATCGGACGCTCAGGAGTCTGCGGCAGCGTCTGTCCGTCGACCATGGTCAGCGTGTTGACCAGTCGCACTGACCCGCGCCGTTCGTCCATCTGAGCATCCCAGAAGCGGAACTCGCCGTCATCAACGCGGAACAACGCCACGTCGGCCGCCGCACCGACAGTCAGCATTCCGAGATCTGGTCGTCGCATCGCCGCAGCCGGTCGGTTCGTCGCGCGTTCAATGACATTCGGTAACGACATGCCGAGATTCAGGAACTTCGAGAGCGTCGTCGGCAGATCAAACATCGGTCCCTGGCGGGCCGTCTGGTGAATATCGGATGAGATCACGTCCGGAACAACACCGTCGTGCAGGGCAGCCTCCGTGACCTCATAGGAGAACGAGCCGGTGCCGTGACCGATGTCGAGGATCAGTCCGCGCGCATGTAGCTCGCGGACATTCGCGCGCACCTTTCCGCCCTCATCGATGATGCGGTGATCGCCGCCCGTGAAGCAATGCGTCAGGATGTCGCCGGGACGGAGGAGGTTCGCTACCTCGTCGAGCGTCGGTGGGCCGGAGCCGATGTGGACCATCAGCGGTAATTCGACGCGATCGGCCAACTCCCGCGCCAGCTCCAGCGGACGGATGCCGGTCCCGCGCGTCGTGTTCCGGTCGATGCGCACCTTGATGCCGAGGATCAGGTCGCGATTCTCGCCGACGATGCTCTCCGCAAGATCGATGTCACAGTAGTCGAGGTTCGATACCTCCCAAGTTGGCGCAACCAGCCCAATGCTCGACATATGCAGGAGCGCGAAGACGCGCACGCGGCTTGGCTCGGCGACGTACCGACGAAAACCCGGGAAGGTGTACGAGCCGGACGAGCCGACATCCAGCCAGGTTGTCACGCCGGTCTTCGCCGCAACCGGATCGGCCTCGATCCCCCAGTAGGTCACGCCCCAATAAATATGCGTGTGCAGATCGACCAGACCCGGCGTGACAATTAGACCGGTCGCATCGATGCGCTCGCGACCGAGGCCCGCGTCGATCCCTGCTTCCACGCGCGCGATCTTGCCAGCGGCAATCGCGACATCGAACATGCCGTCGATCCCGTTCACCGGGTCGATGACACGCCCACCATGAATGACCGTGTCGAAGAAAAGCTGTCCCTGCTGTTGCTCGTCCATGAACTACCCCTCCCGCGAACCACTTCAATGCGGTCACACGGTAGACGAGCAGGGGGCCAGCGTCAACGTAACCGAGATGCTTGAGATGTCGAACGCTGATCGTCGCTGTCACCTGACGCGCCGCGTGCGATCAGCATCCCAAGCCAGGTGAACTCAGCAACATAGAACCAGACCAGCGGCAATATGAACGCCAGGACGATAGTAGCGGGTGTCTCCCTTGAGAAGGAATCAGGCGAATCGAACACGGCGATCGCCAGAAACGCGGCATGACCCGCAATCGAGATCTTGACGAGCGCGCAGCCCGACCGGACCACGAAGCCGCCAACGATGCTCACGCTTGCAGCACCAACCAGTAGCGGCCATCTGTCAGAGACGACCATCAGCCCGAAGTACAGCACGAACTCCGTAGCGAGAATCGCGAGAACACAGCCCAATGCCAACTCCGATCAGTCATCTCATCCCGCGTCTCACATAGATGGTGCGACAATCCCGGCTGGAGTGACACCGTACTGTAGGGAAGGATGAGGAGCAACGATGAACGTTTATGTCTCGGTCGACATGGAAGGTATCACCGGCATCGTCCACGGCGACATGATGAGCGCCGAAGGACGCGAGTACGACCGCGGTCGCCGACTGATGACCGGAGACGCGAATGCGGCGGTCGAAGGGCTGGAGAAGGCGGGCGCGGACTATATCCTCGTCGCCGACGGTCACGGGCCGATGCGGAATATCTTCTTTGAAGACCTGCATCCCGCCGCGCATCTCGTGACCGGCAGCGCGAACGCGCGCGACTACTGCCAGCTGCAAGGGGCTGATGCCCGCACGTTCGACGCGGCGGTGTTCGTCGGCTACCACGCCATGGCGAAGACGCTCGACGCGATCGCTCCGCACACAATCGCTGGCATCGCCGTCCACAAACTGAGCATCAACGGCCAGCCGCACGGCGAAACCGGCCTCAACGCCGCAATCCTCGGTGCGCTCGGCATTCCCGTGGTGATGGTCACCGGCGATTCAACGACTTGTGGCGAAGCCCGCGAGTTTCTCGGCGACGACATCGAGACGGTAGCAGTCAAGGACGCCACCGGCATGAACGCCGCCATCTGCCGCCCGGCGTCTGCCACTCGACCGGAGATCACCGCCGCCGCCGAACGTGCGCTGAACGCGGTCAAAGACGGATCGAACACCGTCAAGCCCTACATGCCAACCACACCATTCCGCCTCGAAATCGACTTCCTCAACATGCGTCAGTGCGAACGTGCTGGTCGCACCCAGGGCATCGAGCGCATCAGCCCGGTGACGATCGCGGTGCTCGGGGATAACCCGTGGGAACAGTACCGCAACCTGTGGGCGGGGCTGCGCTCGGCGCTGTACGAACCGGCGAGCTGGCTGGCGTAGTGAGAGGAAAGTGGAAAGCGAGATCGGTCGGACTGATCACGTTTCGTTGGACGCTACAGACGCTGATGAAACGAGTGGAACAGATGCTGCCTCGTCAGACATCTACCACGGGTTCACAGAGGACGGCGTTCGATATCGAGCGTTTGGGAGATTCGAGGATTTGTTGGCGTGGCAGCGAGCTCGTGAACTTACTTCAGCAATCTATCAATTCTCACGGGAGGTTGATCTACGACGGTTGGATTGGAGCCTCAATGATCAGATCCGCCGATCGACAGCTTCGGTCATGTCGAACATCGCTGAAGGCCACGAGCGCAGCTCTCAAAAGGAGTTCCTTCACTTCCTCGCGATCGCGAAGGGGTCGTGTGGCGAACTCCGTACGCAACTCTATATCGCGCTGGACGGTGAATTTCTCGAACCCAGAGCTTTCGAACGACTCCGATCACAAGCCGAAGAAGTTAGCCGCTTGATTGCCGGACTACGCTCCTCAATCATCCAACGAGCCAGAAAATCCGAACTGGCCAAAAGAGGCAATTGAACCGGTGAAGGTGGAACGCACTCATCCCGCGCTTTCCACTTTCCCCTTTCCTCTTTCCCCCCCCCAACGTATAGTGCCCCAGGCTAACCGACCTACGAAGGAGTGAGCATGGTTCAGAATCGAGACACGATCCTTCAGGCACTGGATTTCCGCAACATCGGACCGACACGAGGTGGGCGATGTGTCGCGGTGACGGCGGACTATCGCAAGAAGAACGTTTATTACATGGCGACGACCGGTGGCGGTGTATGGAAATCAGACGACGCCGGGCAGTTCTGGCAGAACGTCTCCGACGGCTTTTTCAAGCGCTCGTCGGTTGGCGCGATTGCCGTCGCTCCGTCCGACTCAAACGTCATCTACGTTGGGATGGGTGAGACGACGATTCGTGGCAACGTCTCGCACGGTGACGGGGTGTACAAGTCCACCGACGCTGGCAAGACGTGGCAGAACGTCGGACTCGGCAACATTCGCCATATCGGGCGAGTTGTGATTCATCCGACGAACCCCGATCTGGTCTACGTCGCCGCTTTCGGCCACGCGCACGGCCCGACCGCCGAACGCGGCGTGTACCGGTCGAAGGACGGGGGCAAGACCTGGGACAACGTGTTGCACGTCTCCGATCGCGCCGGCGCGAACTTCCTGGCGATGGACTCGAACAATGCACGCACGCTCTACGCCTGCTTCTGGGAGGCCGAGCGCGGGCCATACTACTTGAACAGCGGTGGCCCGGACAGCGGCATCTGGCGTTCGACTGACGGTGGCGATACCTGGGAAGAAGTGACCAGCAAGCCGGGGATGCCCGAGGGCATCAAGGGCAAGATGGAAGTCGCCATCTCCCCGCAGCCGGGTCGCGTCTGGGCGATCATTGAGGCCGACCCGGAGACGAAGTCGAACGGCGTCTATCGCTCGGACGACGGTGGCGAAACCTGGAAGCAGCTCTCCAGCGACACCAATCTGACGGGTCGCCCGTGGTACTTCAACCATATCCGCGCCGACCCGAACGACTCCGACACGGTCTGGGTGCTCAACTTCGAGATCTGGAAGTCGATCGACGGCGGGACCAACTGGCAGGTCGTGGCCGGGCCGCACGCCGACTACCAGGATCTCTGGTTCGACCCGGACGACTCCGACCGCCTGATCCTCGGCCATGACGGTGGCGCGTGCGTGTCGCCGAACGGCGGCGACAGCTGGTCTTCAATCTACAATCAGCCGACCGGCGAGTTCTACCACGCCTCAGTTGACACGCGTTTCCCTTATCGCGTCTACGGCGCGCAGCAGGACAATACGACCATGTCGGTCCCCAGCCGCTCCGACAACGACGCGATCATCATGACCGAGTGGTACGAGATCGGGGGTGGCGAATCGGGCCACATCGCGATCCGGCCCGACAACCCGAACATCGTCTACGCCGGAGCGCAGTCCGGCACGCTCACCCGCTACGATCACGAGCGCAAGCAGGAGCTCGATATCGCTGTCTGGCCAGAGAGCAATCGCGGTCATGGGTCGGAAGGCTACAAGTTCCGCACCAACTGGACTGCCCCAACCGTTCTCGCGCCTCAGAACCCGGATATCCTCTACTACGCCTCCCATGTCGTACACCGCTCGGACGACGAGGGGCGCAGGTGGGATGTCATTTCGCCCGACCTGACGCGCGCCGACCCGGAAACGATGCACGCGTCCGGCGGCCAGATCACGCGCGACAACTCCGGTGCCGAGATCTACGCCACGATCTTCGCGCTTACTCCCTCAACGCTCGATCCGAATCTGCTCTGGGCTGGCTCGGACGATGGCCTTCTGCACGTCACCCGCGACGGCGGAACGACCTGGGATGATGCGACACCATCAAGCCTCGGGGATTGGGCGCTGATGAGCATCATCGAAGCCTCACCGCACGACGCTGGAACGGCCTATCTGGCGGCCAACCGCTACAAGATGAACGATTTCGCGCCATACCTCTTCAAGACAACTGACTTTGGCAAGACGTGGACGAAGATCACGAACGGTATCCCGACTGATGACTTCACCCGCGTCATTCGGGAAGACCCGAAGGTCAAGGGGCTGCTCTACGCTGGCACGGAAACCGGCATCTACATCTCGTTCGATGACGGCGAGAACTGGCAGCGAGTGAACTCAAACCCGGCCAATAAAGTCGCTGGTTCGCTGCCTGTTGTCCCGATCCACGACCTGATCGTGCATGGCGACGAACTGGTGGTCTGCACGCACGGCCGTTCGTTCTGGATCATGGACGACCTGACGCTTGTGCGCCAGCTCGCCCGAGACTCGAGCGCGACCGGCGTGCAATTGTTCCAGCCAAAGGACACCGTCCGAAAGAAGATGCTACTCGGCTTCGGCAACACCGAGGTGCCAGGCAAGAACTACCTGTTCGTCGGCGGCATCGTCCAAACGTATGTCACGAAGATGGACGCGAGCGGCCAGAAGCGGCGGCAGTTCCTCGACGCGGGACACAATCCCGACGATGGCGTCGTTCTCTACTATGCGCTGCCCGACAAGCCGTCCGAACCCATCAGCCTCACGTTCCTAGACAGCCACGGCAACGAGATCCGCACCTTTGCGAGCAACGCAGAGAATGGCGGTGACGAGTCAAAGGACGACAAGGAGCCGAAGATTCCAGCGGTTGCGGGACTCAACCGCTACGTCTGGGACATGCGCTACCCTGACTCGACGAAGCTCGACGCGAAGGGCGACCAGCCCGCCACGACCGGGCCTCGCGTCGTCCCCGGCGAATATGAGGCGCGGCTGACCGTCGGCGGAGAGACGCAGGCACAACGCTTCACGATCGTTATGGATCCCCGAAACGATGCCAGCGCGGAATACCTGGTTGCGCAGCGCGATCTCCTGCGGCAAATCAGCAACAAGCTCTCCGAAACGAACGTCGCCATCAACGGAATCCGCAAGGTCCGCGAGCAGGCCGATGGCTGGGCCGAACGCTCCAAAGGCAGCACCGAAGGTAAAGCGATAGCAGTCGCAGCGAAGCAGCTAACAGAGAAGCTGGCAGCGGTCGAGGAACAGCTAATCCAGGTGAAGGCAAACAGCCCGAAGGACACGCTGCACTACCCGGTCATGCTCAACTCAAAGCTGGGCCGAGTCGCCAACGCCGTCGCCAGCGCCGACACCAAGCCAACGCAGCAGGCCATCGATGCCTTCGCCGACTTGTCGGTTCGCATCGACGCGCAGATCGCCAAGTCGCAGGAGATCGTCGCGAGCGACGTGCCGGCTTTCAACAAGTTGGTGAAGAACGCAAACCTGTCGGCGGTGACGCCAGCCTGATACTCAGCGCGGGAGGGCATGAAGCCCTCCCGCGCTGAACCCGAACTCAACGGACGACGCAATGAGAAGGGGGACCAGTGGGAGACAAACCATCGGGAACAGTTGGTATCGTCGCGGGCAGCGCGAACGCGCGAGTCGGAATGCAGGCGGCGGTCGATGTGCTGAAGAGCGGCGGCAACGCGCTCGACGCGGCCATCGAGGCGGTACGCCTGGTCGAGGACAATCTGGAGGACCAGGGCGTCGGCACCGGCGGCGTGCCTAACGTCCTCGGTCAGGTTGAACTCGACGCGACGGTTATGGACGGGACGACACTCGCGGCAGGCGCGGTCGGCGCGATGCGGAACTACCCGAATCCGATCGACATCGCCAAAAAGGTGATGGAAGTGACCCCTCACGTCATGCTCGTCGGCGAAGGTGCCGAGTTGTTCGCAAAGGTTCATGGCTTCCAGAAGCGCGAACTGCTGACACCGGCATCGGAGGAACTCTGGCGCGCACGCATCGTCGGCGATATCGAGACGACATCGAACGCCTACGAGGACCAGTACTCGACCTACATGCAGACCGTCCGCGATTGGAAGGAACTGCTCCACGATCGCATCTTCGGCACGACGAACGTGATCGCGCGCGACCTGCAAGGCAACATCGCCTGTGCTGTCTCAACGAGTGGCTGGGGCTTCAAGTGGCCAGGTCGCCTCGGCGACTCCCCGATCATCGGCGCTGGCAACTACGCCGACACGCGTTACGGCTCCGCTGCCTGTACCGGGCGCGGAGAAATGGCGATTCGGGCCGTAACAGCGCACTCGGTCGTCACCTACATGCGCTTTGGCATGTCGCTCGAAGAGGCGTTGACGATGGCGATGGAAGACCTCAAGTCAGTCGTCGACCCATACGCTGAGCGCATGAACGTCATGAACATCGTCGCGATGGATAAGGACGGCAACGTCAACGCCGCCTCCACCGCCGACGGCACCGCCTACGTCTTCCAGACCGTTGACATGGATAACTACGAAGAGAAGCCACGGATGATCGTGGCGCTGAAGTAGCTGGACCGTGGCCCTCACCGCCCGGCCCCCTCTCCCAATTCTGGGAGATGTGGTGTCTGTGGCAAGCTCATCGTGCTATCGAAGCGAACGACTCAGGTGACGTCACCCCTCTCCCAGAATTGGGAGAGGGGGCCGGGGGGTGAGGGCCACGGTCGGCAACAAGCCATCGCGGCGAGTCTGCCTAAGGCACGATCGCCAGCACCCGCGCCGGGCTGCCACTGCCATCGACGATCTTCAGCGGCGCAGCGATCAGCACGGCACCGGTCGGCGGGAGCTGGTCGAGATTCGTGAGGCTGGCGAGGCCGAGCTTGCCTGCGCCATGCATGAGCGTGTGGCAGGGAAACGGCGGATCGAACCCGTGCGCCTGGCCAGCGTCCGTTCCGACCGTCTCGACGCCGAAGCCGCGCACATCACGCTCGTTGGCCAACAGCGAGACAGCGGCTGCATGTGGGCCGGGCGTGTGCGCGCCGGACTCGTCGGCGTTGAAGAAGTCCGCCGGATTGGTTCGCTTGCTCCAGTCCGTGCGGAACAGCACCCAGGCGCCCGCCGGGATGCGGCCATGCTCCGCCTCCCATGCTTCGATGTGTTCCGGCATCAGCAGGAAATCCGTGTTCTCTGCGGACTCCTTCGAGAAATCGAGCACGCAGGCGGGACCGACGAACGTGTCGGGCGACAAGGTGTCGCAGGCGTTGTCAGGCAGGTCTTTCCCCGTGACCCAGTGGATCGGCGCGTCGAAGTGCGTGCCAGTATGCTCGCCGAGTGTGAGCGTGTTCCAGTACCACGCGGGCCCCTTGTCGTCGTAGCGGGAAATCTCCTCCACAGTCAGCCCCGGAGAGGGAGCGAACATCGGTGGCAGCCCGATGACCGGGGTTTCCGGCGACAACGGCTGCGTCAGATCAACAATGCGCAACGTCCCTGACGCCAATTCCTGCACCAGACTCGACAGAGTGCCCGGCATTTCTGCCCTTCTTCCCATTCTCACTATCCACTGTTACCTACTGCCGATCGCCTGTTCCCCGCAGATGCCGCGCGAACTGGAAGCGATTCTCCAGCAGCGGGAGATCGGTCAGGAACGCCTTCGGGCCAATCGCGTCAACCTTGGCGACGATGGTTGTCATCTCGCGTGCTTCGAGCGCGGCGCCCACCGCCTCGGTAAACTCGTCGATCGAACGAACCGTCGAGGTACGGGGGATTCCAGCAGCAGCGGCCATGCCCTCGATGTCGCTGCCGGTCGCCGTGGCGGTCGGGAAGCCGCCGACCGATAGGAGGCTCTCGTTGTCGAAGACGATGTGCAGCAGATTATCAGGGCGATAGCGTGCCATCGTCGTCAACCCGCCCGCGTTCATCAGGATTGAGCCGTCGCCGTCGAGGACGATCACGTTCAGGTCAGGCCGCGCAAGTGCGATCCCAAGTCCCATCGACGAGGCCAGCCCCATTGCGTGCTGGAGGTAGAAGAAGCCGGGCCGATGTCCGATAGACTGCAGTTCGGCGGAGACTGCACCCATGATCGTGACGACGATACGTTCTTCGAGGAGCGGGTAGATGGCGTTCAGGGCGTCGATCCGCAGCATCAGGTCGCCTCCTCCCACATCAGATCGCGGCAAAGCAGCAGCGCGACTGGCTTGAGTGCCGCGTCCGCCAGTGACTGCGCCTTGTGGATGCGTCGGGTCACATGACTTGGATCGTCGAGGCGGTCGTAGGGAATACCGAGGCTGTCCAGCAGCGGCAGCGTCACGCCGCCACCCTGCGTCTGCCAGGGATCGAGCTCACCGAACTCACCGCGATAGGAAATGAGCATCAGCAGCGGGATATGGTAGAGATGCGCGAGCGAGACGATGCCGTTGATGCTGGCGAGGAAACCGTGGTTCTGCATCAGCATGGCTGACTTCACACCGGCCAGGTGCGCACCCGCCGAGATGCCGACGCCCTCCTCCTCCTTGGCGAGGCGGACGAGGGTCATGTCTGGATCGTCTTCGGCCATGCGGATGAGATGTACGAGCCAGGTTTCTGGCAACGCGGACAACAGCCGCGTCCCGTTCGCCTTGAGACTGTCATAGATCAGCTGCGAGCTCGTCGTCGAGACTGGCATACGTCGTCTCCCTGGACTCCAAAGCGGAAATACGCTGTGTCGCGCATCGTACTCTAATGCGATACGCGGCGCGACACATGAATCTATGAAATCTCTCCGGCACCGAAGGTCGATTGGTTGCCCCAGACCTGGACATGCTGCCCGTGAAGCGTCCCCTCCCAGAGTGGCACGGTGCAGGTGCGGCGGAGCAGGTTCTTCCAGAGCTGCGCGTTCTCGAACGTCTCCTCGTCGGCGCTGAACACGCTGAACACCGAGTGCGACGCAACGACAATCATCTTCTGCTTCGCCCGTGACAGCGCCACCGTCAGACGACGTGGATCCATCAGGAACTTGCTGGCGGCAAGGAGATACTGCGGATCACTTTCGGTCGCACTGTAGACGACGACCTTTCGTTCGTCTCCCTGGAAGCGTTCGACGGTGTCAACCGCCGAGAGCGTGACAAGGTTCGTGACGGGATCGCGTTCGGACAGACAGTCGATCTCGTCCTGCATGGCCGCGCGCTGCGCCCGGTGTGGCACGACCACGCCCAGCCCCTCGCGAGGATCCAAGTGATACGGCTCGTCCGCCAGTGCCTTAAGGACCGGCGCGATCATCGTGCGCTCGAACTCGTTACTCAGCTGGCTGCGCGCCTCGTCGTGGACAATGACGACCAGCGGGTAGGCCGGGTCGAGTACTGCTGCGACGAAGGGGTCGTGATGGTGTACCGGAGCCAGCGTCTCTTGCTTTCCAGAATGGAAGTGAATGCCGTCGTGTCGATAGATCTCCTGCCGCAGGAACTCGGCCATATCAGCGTGTAACCGGAACGACTCCTCGAACTTAATCATCGGCAGGCCGCGTGGGAGCAGCGTCTCGAAAAGCGACTCGAACGCGCGATACTCCTGGAACGTGCGGCGCGGCTCTCCCGACCAGTCGTGCTTGACGATCGGCGGCATCTGGCGATGATCGCCAACCACGATCAGGCGGCCATCGTTCGCCAGACCGAGCGCTGCCATCGCCGCCTCAGGCAGATTCATCTGCGAGGCTTCGTCCAGGACCAGGCAGTCGTAGAACTCGTGCCCGAACATGTCTTTCGGCCAGTTGTCCTTGACGAGCCGCCGTGTACCGGCTGGTGCTGACCCGACAAAGCAGTGTTCGACATCCATGATGCGCGCCAGCGCGGACGCCGTGCCGGGCGGCTTATCACGGTTTGCGTACAATCCGATGATCGGTTCGTCAGGAACCTCGCGTGGTGCCATGCGGAATAGTGGGACATGCACCAGGCGCCAGTCAAAGTGCGCGGCGAAGATGTCCGGGTGGGTCTGCTGCCACGCTGCGAGCTTACGCTGCACGTTCAGGACGTTGTCGAGCAGGACATCCGTGGCCGCGTGCGTCTTGCAGGTGACGAAGACGCGGAACGGCAGTCCCGCCGCCAGCGCGCCCTGCATCCGGGCGAACAGCGCGAACGCGGTCGAATAGCTCTTGCCTGTCCCAGGCGGCCCCTGAACGAGCAGCATCGGATCATCTCCGTGGTGGCCGATATACGCGCGCTTGCTGGCTTCGAACTCATGCGCCCCGTCCGCGTCAGCCAGACGCAGAGCATCCAGACCAAGCAGGAAGTGTTCCTGAGCGGATTGTGCCGCCGACGGCCAGGTCATTTCGGGTTCGTGACCCTCAAGTCGATCGTGGATGGCGTTCGGTTCGCCGTCGGCCAAACCATCGACAACTTCGGCGCAGAAGGAGCCGTACCAATCGTTCGCGTCGCTATCCAGCATGTAGCTCTGCCCGGCGGCAAACGGCACGTAGCTATGATCCATCGTCGGGAAGGCGTATCCAGCCCGACCCGGAAACGATTTGCCGGTCATCTCGACCAGCACACGCACACCCGTCGTGCGCCCATCCCGATCGGTCTCCCGCATGATCTGCTTCAACGTCACCAGCGGCCCGTACAGCATTTGCTTCGGAGTCGGCGTGAACTGATACTGCTCGGCGACTGGCAGGCGGGAATCCACGGTCCAGCGCGCGGAAAGCAGCAGGCGATCGCCGATCTTGAACGACGAGAGGCCGACCTGCTCGTCGATGCCGCAGCCAACTCCTTCTGTCTCCAATCGTAGCCAGACCTGCATCCCGTCCTGTTTCCAGTCAGACTCGGCGCGCTGCTCCTTAGACAGACGTACCTGCTTCGCCTCTGGCCGCTCTGCCAGATACTCAGCGCGATACAGTTCCTTCAACTGGCGACGGAGCTCGTTCTCACGGTTCTGTTCGGCGATCCCCGGCTCCTGGTCATCCTCAAGGTAACGTACGACCCAGGTCTCGCCCGACAACACTCGACGCTCCGGCGCGAGGTTGCGCGACGACTTCCATGCGCCGAGGACGACGTGCCGCTCGATCGTCACGAACTCCTTAAGGGCTTCGGCGAGCGACCGGGAGCGGTCCTCGAAGTCACCGAGAGCTGGGATGTCGAACGCCGACTTCACCGTCTGTCGGTTGCCACGGAAATCCTGCGCGACGCGTTCCATCGCCTCCAATCGCCGGGAGTGGAAGCCGCGAATCTGTTCGAGCGTCACGCCGCGATAGCGGGCGTAGTCGTCGGCGTCGCCATCTTCTGGCGTCCCCAGATCACCCCAGGCGGCATACGCATACTCAAGCGGAATCTGGCTATTGAAGCGGGAGCGGTTGGTGTACCAGGCGGAATCGTCATCAGCGCGGTCGAGCTTTCCCCAGAAATCGAACAGCCGCGCGCGGAAGATCTGACGGTATGGCTCCGGTTGGTTCCAATCGAAACGCAGGCTGGCCGCGACTGCCTGGAGCGACTGGCAGACCATCGGGTAGTTTTTGTGGTCGCGGATCTCCTGGTCGAGAAAGGTCGCTAGCGGCGAATCAAACGCTGCCAGCTGCGTCATGAAGTCGTACAGCGGCGTCGCGCCAAGGATCGTCAGGAAGTGCCGCGACAGGCCGTCGAGCAGTAGCCGCTGCTCGAACTGGTTATAGAAGATCAGGTGAATCGGCGCACGCGGCTTCCCGTCAGCGTCCGGAGCGGCAATATCACCGAGCGCCTGCATCACCTGTGTGATCCACTCCACGAACAGGCGTTCCTCCTGCTCCTCCAGCTCGGGCACGCCATCGGTCATCGTGACGACCGAGCGACGGCGCTCAGGGACCTCGACGCCGTTCTCGCATCCAACCAGCAGCGCGCCGAGCATGTAGATCCGGTTATTGAGGTAATCGTGCTGAGCGTCGATGTAGATGCGGACGAGATTAGGATTGTGGTTGGCATCGACGTATGGCAACGAGCCGTAGCCCTTGCTGGGAATCCACGGCAGCGACGGCATCTCGTCCTGTTTCCAGTTGCGATAGCGGCGCGCCCGGTGAATCAGCTCATCTAGTCGCGGTCCAACCGGCCAGGTCGCTGCCAGCTGCTCCGCCAGCGCGACGGTTTCGTGTGTCGGCACCAGACGCTCCCCGCGCTCATCAGCTGGCTGCTTCATTCCCGCGAGCTGCGCCATCATCGTAACTCCTGCGTTCCGCAGCGCACTCTTGTCCTGCAACGTCAGGTGCGGCAGCAACGACAGGTCATCGTGCGCGGCGCTCCACTTCATGCAGAACTCGTTATAGAGGCACCCATCGCACTTGTAGGTCAAATGATAGGGAACATCATCAAAATCGCGCGTGGCGACCCGTAACGCCGTGGACTGCGGGCCGGTAACCAGGTCTTGTACCGACCCGATGTAGCTTTCGGGGTCATCGACGACCTCCAGCAACGCATCCGGCACGTTGAAGAGCCGAAGCGCATCGGCACGCTGTGCGTCAACAACGATCTGCTCGGCATCGGTGTGGACGCGTTCACCGTCCGGGAACCCACGAAACAGAATTCCCATCTGAATGCTCGCGCAGTCAATTCCCTGCCGAGCGAACAGCGCCGCGAGCATCTCGTGATAGAACGCGACCTGGAGGCGATGCTCGACCTTGGCGGTCGTCGTGCTCTTCATATCCGCGACGAGGACTCGTATCTGACCGGCGTCGTCGCGCTGGATTCTCAGCAGATCGGCGTCACCACGCAACAGCCAGCCGTTGATGTCGACGCGCAGACGAACCTGGAACAGAACAACGACTTCCCCGACCGGGAGCGTTCGCACGATCTCCAGAAAGCGCTCATTGTCGTCTTTCCAGCCACTCGAACGCTCTCGCTCTGTCGAGAAGTTGAGTGTCGTAAAGCCGTTGCGCGCGGCGTCTTCGGTACGCAGCTCGAATCGCTCACCTGAACGCGTCAGCAATGGTGGAATCGACTGCGGTGCAACGTCGTCGTCGCGCATAAATCCGCGCCCGAATGATCGCTCATGCAAGCGGAGACGCAGGTATCGTTCGCACTGATCCAAGCGGATGAACTGTGAAATATCGGTTGGCGCGATCTGGCGGAAACCCGCCTGATCGGCAGGTCTCGGGAAGCGGGGGTTAATCACGGGCGAACTCAATTCAAGGTTAAGGTATTGGAGATTCGTACTCGCGCAGCAAGCAAATTATAACCCTTTCTCCGACCACACGAGGATGTCTCCGGCGATTGGGACAGACAGCGATCCTCCAAGACGCGCAGCGACGCGCAGCGGCCCGCCACGTCTGCCACTGTCAGTCCGTGACGAGCTACTGAAGCTCCGGATCCCCCGATTGACAATGTCCTCAGATCGATAAGACTATCGTAATGGTTCGCCGGTCATTCCGATAGATGGTTCGTATCACAAAGGTGTGTCAACTTTGCGCCATGCAAACAGTTCGGCCCGGCACTTAGCCGTAGATGCATCAATCTCACGGCTGACGCGCGACCTGACCAAAGGGACAGTATAGAAACCAGCCCTGGCGACGGTGACGTCTCACGGTGAATCCCCTATTCTATGAGTGTCGGAGGTGGAGCAATGCAGCACACCGCATCGCAATGCAGCGGACCGGCGATTGGCGGCAAGGAAGCTAGCGATTGGAAGGGGATCACTGATGGATCCGTACACTGCGTCGAAGATGATCGAGAACAACCAGCAGGAGCTCGCGAAGGCTCGCGGGCAGCGGAACTGGGTCACACTCTTCCGCAAGCGGTAGGTGACTCATGCGGACTCGATCGACACCAGATTAACGAGGCGAGCATTGATGCTCGCCTCGTTTTTCGTGCGCGTGGGTTTCGGAACATCCCAGAACCTACCGAAACCCACCAACCCTGAACCAGCGATAACCATATCCGTCGAGTGTGAATGTCGGCGGGACCGGATCGGCGGTGTTGCACGTCGCGTCAGCGAACAGGCAGAGGAGTTGACTGGCTTCGTCTGCGGGAAGATCCAGCGTCACCTCACAGGGCTGGCGGGAGAGATTGTGGACGGCAACCGCCACGCCGCCGTCACTCCATTCGTTGCGTTGGGCGTAGACGGTCGGCGCGTTCGTCGATACCGGCTCTCCCACACCCCAGCCGAATTCCGGGCATTCCTTCCTGGCGCGGATGAGCTGCGCCATCCAGTTGAGCAGCGATCCCGCATCGCGCCGTTGATCGAGGACGTTCACGCGCCGGTAGCCGTACTTGCCCGTTGTAACCATGGGCCGAACGAGATCGTCGGGCTTCGCCGTCGAATACCCACCGTTCTGCCCGGCCGACCACTGCATCGGCGTGCGCACGCTCATGCGCTCCGGCAGATCGAGGTTCTCTCCCATGCCAAGTTCTTCTCCATAGAACAGCATCGGTGTGCCCGACAGGGAGAACAGCAGGCAATATGCCATCTCCAGCCGTTTCCGGTTGCCGCCGAACATCGTAGCCAATCGCCGACGTAGCCCCCGGCCATAGACCTGGAGGCTTTCGTCCGCGCCGAACGCCTTGAACACCGTCTGCCGCTGCACCTCGGTGAGTCGGCTGAGGTTGAGCTCATCGTGATGCCGCAGGAAATTCACCCACTGCCCGGTGTCTGGAACCTTTGGAATGTCTTTGAGGCCTGAGAGCAGCGGATCAGCGGATTCTTCTGCAAGAGCCAGGAAGAGCGACCGGTTGGCGAGAAAGTTAAACAAGAGTTGAAATTCATTGCCGCCGCCAAAATACTCGGCGATGATGGTCGGCCCCTCGTCAACCTCCGCGAGGAAGATCGCATCGCCCTTGTGATGCGAGAGCACATCCCGCATGTGCTGAATAAACAGGTGCGGCTCTGACGTGTAGTTGTTTTCCGGTACGCCGACATGATTGATGATGAACGGCGCGGCATCGACACGGAATCCCGACACTCCAAGCTGGAGCCACAGGCCAATGACCCGCCGCAGTTCGTCGCGCACGGCGGGGTTGGCGGTATTCAGGTCGGGCTGGAAGTCGTAGAAGTGGTGCAGATACCACGCCTGCGCGACATCATCGAAGCTCCAGATACCTTCCTGCTTTCCAGGAAAGACGACCTGGTCGCTTGTGTCACCGGGATCATCGGTCCGCCAGACGTAGAAATCTCGATGCGGCGAATCGGGACTGGAGCGGGCCGATTGAAACCACGGATGCTCATTCGATGTATGGTTCATCACCAGATCGATGATGACGCGCATTCCGCGCTCAGCAGCCTCACGGGTGAACTCAACGAAATCCGCGATTGAGCCATATCGCTGATCGACGGAGCAGAAATCGGCGACATCGTACCCATCGTCGCGGTTGGGTGTCGGGAAGAACGGCATCAGCCAGATGCACGTGACCCCCAGGCTGTTGAGGTAATCGAGCTTCTGAGTCAACCCCCGGAAGTCTCCGATGCCGTCACCGTCTGAATCGTTGAATGTTTCGACATCCAGACAGTAGATGATGGCGTTTTCGTACCACAGGTCACTCAGACCCATTCCCATGTTGCATCTCCCTTTGTTGAGGATCGGCGTCGCACCCCGTCCCGCACGGTTGTTGCCACGGTGCTTGCGATCTGGCATCCAACGTGCGAAACCCTTGTCAGTGTTTCGCACAATCGCGTTGGATACACCGCCGTTGTATCTGATCGTGCCATACAATCGTGCGTCGGGCAGCGCCTGCCCTGAGACGCGTACCATGACGACGGAGTTGCCTGTGTCGCGAAAGTTATTACCCGGAAAGCCATTCCCACTTGGAGCCACATGGGATGGCAAAGGAACTAATTTCGCTATTTTCTCCGAGAACGCGACGCGCGTCGACCTGTGCTTTTTTTCCAGTGAGAGTGATCGCGGGGAGTCAGAGCGAGTCAAGCTTGCAGAGGTGACCGGCCATGTCTGGCATGGCTACCTCCCCAGTGTCGGACCAGGCGAACTTTACGGGTATCGCGTCCACGGACCATACGAGCCGGAGAATGGATTACGCTTCAATCCCAACAAGCTCGTGATTGACCCGTATGCGAAGGCTATCGCTGGAACAGTTAACTTTCAGGCTCCGGTGTTCGGGTATCGCATGCTCGATCCCGACCTTGACGAGAGCTACGACGAGCAGGACGACGCCTGGGGTAAACCGAAGGGTATTGTCATTGACCAGCGCTTCGACTGGCAGGGGGACCAGCTCGTCAAAGTGCCGTTCAACGAGACAATCATCTATGAGGTGCATGTCAAGGGCTTCACCAGGCAGCATCCTGACATTCCTGAAGAACTGCGCGGCACCTACGCAGGACTCGCGCATCCAGTTGCGATTGACTACCTCAAGTCACTCGGTATTACGTCAGTCGAGCTGCTACCAGTACACGATTTCCTGGATGACGGACATCTCATCGATCATGGCCTCACGAACTACTGGGGCTATAACACGATCAACTTCTTCGCACCGGACGCGCGCTACGCCGCCACCGGAGATCTTGGTGGGCAGGTCATCGAGTTCAAGGAGATGGTGCGAGCGCTGCACGCAGCTGGGATCGAGGTCATTCTCGATGTCGTCTACAATCACACCGCCGAGGGCAATCAGATGGGTCCGACATTGTCGTTCCGTGGCATCGACAATCCGGCCTACTACCGGCTTGTCGCGGACGATCCGCGCTTCTACTTCGACTACACCGGCACCGGCAACAGCCTCAATGTACGCCATCCTCAGGTGCTCAAGCTCATCATGGACTCGTTGCGCTACTGGGTGAACGAAATGCACGTCGATGGCTTCCGCTTCGACCTTGCCTCGACGCTGGCCCGCGAGCTGCATGATGTCGATCGTCTGGCGGCCTTCTTCGACATCATTCATCAGGATCCAGTCCTGTCGGAGGTGAAGCTCATCGCCGAGCCATGGGATGTCGGCGAAGGTGGCTATCAGGTCGGCAACTTTCCAGTACTCTGGACCGAGTGGAACGGCAAGTACCGCGACAGCGTCCGCTCCTTCTGGAAGGGTGACGAAGGGTTGATGGCCGAGATCGCAGTTCGGTTGACTGGCTCCAGCGACTTATATGAGAACGATGGCCGCCGTCCGTATGCCAGCATCAACTTCATCACCGCTCACGACGGATTCACGCTCAACGATCTCGTGTCATATGACGAGAAGCACAACGAAGCCAATGGCGAGGGCAATCGTGATGGCCATGATCACAACATTTCATGGAACCACGGCGTCGAAGGGCCGACCGACGATCCGGAGATACTCGACCTCCGCGAACGACAGAAGCGCAACTTCCTCGCAACACTGTTCCTCTCGCAGGGTGTCCCGATGCTCTGCGGTGGAGACGAACTGAGCCGCACGCAGGCCGGTAACAACAACGCCTACTGTCAGGACAATGACATCTCCTGGTACAAATGGAACCTGGATGACCGCGAGCGTGGGCTGCTCGACTACACCCGTCGCCTGATCGAAATCCGCCGCTCGCATCCCGTTTTTCAGCGCCGGAAGTTCTTCAAGGGTCGGCGCATTCATGGCTCGGACATCCGCGACATCACCTGGTTCCGTCCGGACGGCAAGGAGATGACCGATGAGGAGTGGGATGCTGGCTGGGTCCGGACGGTCGGCATCCGCCTGGGTGGTGAAGCGCTCGACGAGATTGATGAAGAAGGCAATCTCGTGACGGACGATACGTTCCTGCTGCTGCTGAACGCGCATCACGACACGCTCCCGTTCGTGTTAACCGCCTCGCGCGCGGAATACGAATGGGAGCTGATGCTCGATACGACCGATCCCAACCCGCATCCTGAGCCGAAACACTTCGCCGCCGGGACGCCGTACGATTTGACAGGTCGGTCGTTCGCACTGTTCTGCCGCGTCGACTCATAGGGGCGAACATGTCCGGGTAGTGCTGCCCAGCGGCAATGAACGTGCAGGTCCAAGCCGCACCCCCGCGCTTGGCAGTCTCCATGAACGACGCTCACGCTCGGTGAGCGTCGTTCAGCGTGTGCGCGGCATCGGTGTTGAGTATTTGGAACCATGAATCAAAGGATTCTGGAAGGAGCGCAATCCATGCGTCGGTGGTCTACGATCATGTCGATCTCAATCATCGCAGGTATGAGCGTAATCGCCTGTGGTGGGACAGCCAACGGTCCTGATGAAACTTCGAGTCCTCTGGTTTCGTCGCCGGAAATCTCAACCGTTTCGTCATCAGACATCGCGACGAGTACGCTCGAATCGACACCAACGTTCGCTCCCACGTTCACACCAGTGACGACCGCCACGGCAGAACCAACCCGAACGATCGAACCGACACCAGTCCCGGTGTCTCAACAAGGCTCTGGGAATGCCAACGTCGAGGTTTCGCTAACGGCGGGACTCTCGGTCGTGACATTACGTCACTACGGAAAGGAACGCTTTCGGGTTAGGCTATTGACCAAGGATGGCGCGGGCCGTGGCCAGATCGCCGTAGACCGAGATGCGTTCCAAGGCTCGCGCGCGATCGCGGTGCGAGAGTCTGGTAATTACGTGGTTGAGATCACGGCGGATGGCGGCTGGGAACTGGAGGTGACACACCCTATTCCGACTGAGTCGGTCGTCCAGTTGCTGCCACTAAAGGTTTCGGGAACTGGCACACAGGCGGTCTATTTCGTCAAGACAAAACCAGGCCTGCATACCGTGACGCTGACTCACCAAGGCCGCAGCGCGTTCGTTGTTTCCGTCATGAACAGCAACGCCCGCCAATTCGATCGCATCATCGAGGCGCCCGGAGAGTTCTCCGGGACAGCGGCGATCACTGTCCGCAGCAGGCCATTTGATTACCTGATCTTCGATATTCGCGCGGATGGTGACTGGACAATGGAGATCGAGTAGCTACCACGCATCGGCTACCTCGACAGATGCCAATGTTGCAACGGAATGGACTTGCCGTCCACTCCGTTGCGACATTGGTGTTGCGATCGCGCGTCAGGAGGTTCGAGTCACGACAGTGTCATCGCCGGCCGAATGTTGGCGGTCAACGACAGGGGAATCTACCAGGCTGGCTGAGTCAGAATCACGATCGTACCAGTGCTCCTCAACGTCAATACGCTCCCGACGAAATGGCGTCTGAAGCATCTCTGAATGTTCGCCTACCGTGCGTCGAATCCGCAGTTCTTCACGCAAACGGAGCTGACGCGTGACGATTACTTCTTCTTCGATGATCGGCACGACGTAGACGTCGCCATCCATGTACGGTTCGATCATCTCCGGTATAACCCGGTCGACCGTCACACGATCCACTTCGACCTGCTGATGACGCAAATTGACAGAGCGCTCGTCGAGAAACTCCTCGACCTTCTTACGAACCTGAACGTAACCAAGTTCAACGACACGCTTCTCGACATCGAGCTGTTCTTCAACCAGAGGAATGGTCAAGTGCTGTTCGCTATTGCGCAGACCACGCATGACATCTCGCACCGCTTGCGAGGCACGAGGTACATCATGCCGGGTCAAATTCAAATACACTGTGTTGCGGTCGATTCGGTCGATCATGTCGCGGTTGACGCGGAGAAACTCTTCGACACCTGGACCGGCATTCGCCTGTGACGCTAACACAATGACCTCAGCTGGCGCGGAGGGGTCGTTCAGGTCAACGCGGGGCACTGACGCGACCGACCCCACCGGGCCGTCTGATGCGTGGACATGCATTCCGACGGTCAATCGCGATAGCCAACTCACAGGACACTCCTCGCCGTCTGACAAGTCAATAGATGCTTCGTTCTGACCGGTGATTCAGCAAACCGGATGCCGGGAGGATTCCCAGCATCCGGTCTGTTGAGCGGCTCAATGCTATTCGAGCCTTAGATTCCGCGCGGCTTGCCACCTTCGTTGGGCGACGGATCGAGCTTGTCCTCGAGTCCGCCAAGTATCCCCTCGCCGGGATCACGGCCCTCAGTGTCTGTCATGCCGGTCGTGCTGCGCGTGCTGCCGGTCATGGTCGAAGTGGTGTCGTCGCTCTCGCCGTCGGCTCCATGCACATGCACTTCCTCACGGCGAACGGTGTCGGTGGCCTGCTGATTGCGCTCGACGACTTCCTTGGCGATTTCAATTTCCTCGCGGACGACGGCCCGCTTGGTGACATCGGCCTCTTCGCCACGCAATGGAATCTCAATTTCCATCTCCTGGAAGGCGTCGGTCGGCGTGGTGCCGGTGTATTCGCCGGTGACAGCGTGGCGCTCGACGTGGACAGTTTCCTCTCGCAGCGGCACGTTAACCGAAGCCTGCTCCGATGTCACAGTCTTGTGGACGCGCACAAGCCCACGGCGGACTTCATGCTTGCCGACACTCAGCTGCTCTTCCATGACTGGAATACGAATGTCGTCATCGGCCGTCTCGGTTGTGCGTTCTCCGACCAGAGTATCTGCCGACCTGGTTCGGTCCATATCCATATGGGTATCGGTCATCGTGGTGTCAGTATCAGTGTACGTCGTGGAGTCGGTGGTGTAGCTCGTCTCTGCGGGAATGGTGTCCCAGCCCTGCGAATCGATCTGGTCTTTCGTGACGTTCACTGAGACGCGCTCGTCGCGGACATCAGTGATCGCAGTCACTGGCACGTAGCGCTCAGTTGGGAAGAAGAAGCCCTTTGAGACGACGAGATAATGCGGATGCACTTCCTGGACGTCGCCAACCTTCTCGCCATCGGCGGCGTACACATCGTAGCCGTGGTCGATTTCCCAGACCTCGCCTGGTGCATGGTTCGAGTCGGTGTACCCGGTGTCATTCGTAACCAAGGCTTGCTCCCTGTCCTTCTTCGCAATCTGCGTCAGTAATTAGTGAGTTCCGGATGATCGGCCGTTCTGGGGCCGGCACCCAGAACCCGTCAATTCCAGTTACGCTGGTACTAATGCAATGAGCGTGCCAGACAGGACATTCCGTAGGATGCGCTACGCGTCCCTGTTACACATGGGACACCCCTACATGATGCCGGGGCCAGTATCAGCCACGCAACCGTGACCATATTCCCCTTGGATTGACATCCCGTAACCACCTATGGTTGACATGGAATGACGCACCTTCCGCGCCATTCGACGGTCGAGAGGTATGACCATGCAGCAGAACTCCGCACCAGCGCAGCACATCACAGGGACACGGCAAATTCAGACGCTGATCGTTGAGCCTGAAACTGAAGCGCGGCAACTACTGGAACTTGCCCTCGCGGTCCGGGGACAGCATGTCGTCGCCCATCTCGATGCAGCCTTGGCGCGTGATGCGCTACGCGAAGCGACATTCCAAATCATTGTCATCAGTCGAGTGCTACCAGACAGTGATGCGCTGCAGTTCGTGCGTGAGGTCCGAGGTACTGATTCGGGTTCGTCCCAAGCGACGATCGTGGTCATCTCTAATACGCCAACACCTGACGACCGGGCAGAACTACTGGCGGCGGGAGCCGATGACTATATCCCCTGGCCAGCGGATACCGATCTGCTACGTGAGCGCTTCGATGCAGCGGAACAGCGTGCGCTGTCGGGTATGACCACATCGCAACCTGGCGGCACATTTGCAACGGAACTGTTCCTCGTACTTAACGCCGACGCGACGATCAGGCGCGCAGGACCCGGTGCCGAAGACGCGCTCGGCTATCCGGCGGACGCTCTCATCAATGTCAACGGATTCTCGTTCTTTCATTCAGACGATGCGTCGACCATGCTCACGATGATCGTGCAAGCGTTTTCTCAACCGGACGGCTCCAAAGCGCATGTGGTCCGGGTACGACGGGATGTCGATACCTGGCATACCATCACGCTCACCGCGATCAACACGATCGACGATTCAGCTACCAGTGGACTGGCTCTCTATCTGCACGCGCCTGAGACACGCACCGACGGGGTCGACTCAACCATGCGCGCCACGTTGCACGACGCCGTGACCGATCTGCCGAATCGTACCCTCTTCCTGGACCGCATCGACCACGCCGTTGCGCGCGCAGCTCGTAAGGCGCTGCCGGTGGTGGTAGTCACCGTTGATTTCAACGAGTTTGCAGGAATCGCAGCGGTCAGCGATGGACTCATTGTCGCACTGGCCCAGCGGCTACGATCGTGCCTGCGCACCAGCGACACGGCAGCGCGACTCGGCCACGACGAGTTTGGCCTCCTCCTCGAAGAGATCGTCGATCCAGAAAACATCCGCATCGTTGCCGAGCACGTCATTGAGTCGATGCAGATACCGTTCTACGAGGAAGGCACGGATGTCGTCGTCACTCCGAATATCGGCATTGTCGTCTCCTCGACCACACGTTACCGTGCTGTCGCCCTCCTTCGCGACTCCACGACTGCCCGCACCTGGGCACGCGTCCAGGGTTCCGGGCAGTATGTGATGTTCGATGAGAGCATGTCGGGGATTCCCAACCCTGAGTTTACCGACTCCTCGTCCACGCTCGAACTCACTGGAACGATGCACCCCGCTAGTCGTTCTTCGTCCATCCCGGAGGATTCAACTGCACTCGGGTCGGTTCCGGTCGGTGCGCGGTTCGACGCACTCCAGGATCGTCTCGATGTCCTCGAACAGCTGATTCGGGGACTTCAGCCCAAGTAGACCCGCATCCGGCCAGCATCACCCATAATATCGGCAGTAGTCGGGGTACTACCCATGGTGGAGGATGATGGACGCGAACGAACGAGACGTGAACGCGCGAACGGTTGAACGGTTCGGCTTCGGACTGGCCGCGCTCGGGCGGCCGGGCTACATCAACCTTGGTCATGGCAACGATTTGCGGTATCGGTATGCCGCGGAAAGCATGCGTGATCATGCTTGGACGGTACTCGATGCCGCCTACACCGCAGGTATCCGGCATGTCGATGTCGCGCGTAGCTACGGACGGGCGGAGGAGTTTGTTGCTGGCTGGCTCAAAGATCGCGCAATCCATGACATGTCGATCAGCAGCAAGTGGGGCTACACGTACACCGCAGACTGGTCTATATCGGCCAATGTCCACGAGGTCAAGGATCACACACTCACCACACTCCAGCGCCAGTGGGCCGAGTCGCTCGCCAAACTTGGACCTTGGCTACGCTTGTATCAGGTCCACAGCGCCACGGAGGCTTCCGGCATCCTCGATCGCGTCGATGTCCTTGACGAGCTCGCGCGACTGCGCGACGAGCACGCGATTACGATCGGACTGACCGTCTCCGGCCCCGATTCTCGTCGAACGCTCGAACGCACGCTGACCATCGAGCGGAGCGGGTCGCGGCTTTTCTCCACTGTTCAGGCAACCTGGAATGTACTGGAACCGTCGTTGTCCGGCATCCTGAGGGCGGCGCACGCGCAAGGCGTCCGGGTCATCGTCAAGGAAGCGCTTGCGAACGGTCGGCTGACCGACCGCAACAGCGATCCAGGCTTCTCCGTGACCCGAGCGGTCCTCGAACGAGAAGCGATGCGCCTGCACTGCACCCTCGACCAGCTCGCGCTCGCGGTCGTACTCGATCAGCCGTGGGCCGACCGAGTTCTGTCAGGAGCCGCGACCGTTGACCAGATATCATCGAACATCGAATCCATCAGCGTGCGCTTGGACGACGAGGCACGTTCAGCACTGGAAGATCTGGCTGAATCACCTGATCAATATTGGCGGACGCGCAGCCGCCTCACCTGGAATTAGCTACAAGCCTCTCGACACTGATGCAGACGCATCGTACGATCCGTGTCTCCACGACGCTGGACGTTGGACGGAGTTCGTCCTACTCTGAGAGGCATACCAATGACGATGAAATCCGAAATCTACGGAACTCTGGAATCACGTTGGCAAGATGGAACTCCAACGATTATGGATGGTGGTATTGGCTCGGAGCTACAGGCGATGGGCTACCCGCCAGCCGAATCGCAAGCGCCGCTCAACTTCACCTGGGGGTCGATGGCGCTGTATGAGAATCCTGATATCGTCAAGGCGATGCACCGCCGGTATGTCGACGCTGACGCTGACATCCTGTTGACCAACACGTTTCTGTTCCATCGGTGCGTCGCCCTCGAACGGGATGGCGACCTCGACGTGCCGGAAGGCACCTGGCGCGAGAAAGCGCGGCTCTCCGTTCAGCTGGCCCGCGATGCAGCAGCTGAGGGTGGACGCCCTGGCACTGCTATCGTGTTCTGCATGATGATCCAGGATGGCCCGAAGTCCGAATGGGGCTTAAATGGTCCGTCCTATGAGCGCGGTTCGAAAGATTGGGACGGTATGGTCACGCTCGACTACCTGCGAGAGCTTGGCGATGCCCTCAACCAGGATGCCGCGACCCGTCCCGATGCGCTCCTTGTCGAACTGGCCCCTCCGATTACCGACGACTTTACGTTTCCGCACTTTCAGACGCTGATCGACACCGGCATCCCACTCTGGGTCGCCTACCGCCGCGCCGTTGATGGTCCGGTCGGCATCTTTGGCGAGGAAGATACGCCGGATGGTGACCTGCTCGGTCGGGCCGCTCAACGACTCGAAGAGATGGGGGTCGGCGCGCTGCTGGTCCACTGCCTCCCCCCAGAGCAGGCACACGGGGTCGCACCCTGGCTGCGCGACTACACGAGCCTCCCCCTCGGCGTCTATCCCAACAACGGACGATATGACATGTGGAAATGGGAGTGGTCGCACACCATCTCCGCCGACGAGATGGCCGAACACGCTAAAGGCTATGCCAGCGAAGGAATGAACATCATCGGTGGCTGCTGCGGCACTCGCCCCGAATACTTCGCCGCGATGGCGGAGGCGTTGAAGTAGCGGCGGCCCTCACCCCCCCGTCCCGCCACCCAGAGGGTACCCGGCCCAATGCTGGGAGAGGGGGTGACTGCAATAACGTCGGTCTGCTGTCGGAGCCTACACCCTGATTACCGACACCCCCTCTCCCAATTCTGGAAGAGGGGGACGGGGGGGTGAGGGTCTCAGCCGATAACACAAGCCCGCTACGAACCCGCCGACACCAGATTGAACTCCGGCACGAACGCCGGGTCGGTAATGGCCGGTCGGTCGCAACTGAACGGAGCGATCGGGTAGCGGGTGTCGCCTTCGACGGCGAGGTCGGCGAGAATCTGGCCGATGAGGCAGGAGAACTTGAAGCCGTGGGCCGCGCCGATGCCGACGGCGATCTGTGGATGGTCTCGCAGCTGTTCGATGACGAAGTTCCGATCGGGCGTCATCGTGTAGAGGCATGTCTTCGTGTAGAGTACCGGGCCGAGCGAGCCGGGACAGCGTTCCTGCAGGAAGCTCGTCAGGCGTTCGTACGGGCGTGGGTTCGGCTCGAATGTGCGTGTGTCGCCGGTGACGACATCGCCGCCGACATCCTCACCTGCTTTCGTTGCGACTTCGCCGTAAACCGGGAAGCCGTAGAAGTAGCCACTCGCGCCGCCGTGCCAGATCCAGATCGGAAAACGATCTGGCGCGAAGTCACGCAGATTCGGTGTAGCCCAGTACGTCACCTGCTCCTGTGTGACGGTCAATGGAAACTGCACGCCGGCGCCTTCGAGCACCTGGTTCGTCCAGGCGTCCGCCGTCACGACCATGCGCCCCGCGTGGAATGTTCCGCGATTCGTCTCAACCGTCACGCCATCCGACGTTGGAGTGATCGAGATCACGCGCGTCTCGTCCAGCACAATTGCGCCGTGTGCCCGTGCGAGGGCGACATGCGTCTGGATCGCCTTGCGGGCATCAACCAGGCCGCTGTCGGACTGAAAGAGCGCGCGGTCGGTCGGTCGCAACTTCCATTGCGGGAAGCGCTCCATCGTCTCAGTTGCCGACAGATCATCGAACGTAATACCGGCCACCCGCATGGCGTGGGCGTAGCCGTCGAGCGCGTCAGAGCCTTCCGGCGCGATGTCAAGTCCGCCAGTCTTGACGACCAGTTGGACACCCGACTCTTCCTCGACTTCCTGCCAGGCGGTGTAGGTGTGCGGCGTCAGCGCAGTGTATTCCGGCGCGTGGTACGAAAGGCGAATGATGCGCGAGTGGTCCTGCGACGCGCCGTTGTCGTGTCCGAGGCTGAACTGCTCCAGCGCCAGCACTTCGCCACCAGCCATCCTCGACAACCAGTACGCCGCCGCGCTCCCCAGCCCGCCGCATCCGACGACGATGAACTCATAGGCAGTCTTCACGAACTCCCTCTCCCTCTCCCCGTCACCCGTCACCCGTCACCCGTCACCCGTCACCCGTCACCCGTCACTAACGTAGAGTACGGTACGAATCCCAGGGTGTCACGTCCGCCGGTTTCGTCTACCATGCTGCTGTCGAACAAACGCAGTATGGAGAGGGACATTCAACATGGCGGACCAACTCTGGGGTGGTCATTCGATGGTCGCGCCGTTACGACGCGTCCTGGTCTATCCGCCCGTGCCACAGGACGCGGCGGTTGATTGGGAAGCGTTCGGCTATCTCCGGCCAGTTGACCACGACATGGCGCGCGACGAACACGAAACGCTCCGCCAGTTGCTAACGGATGCTGGCATCGAGGTCATCACCGGTGAGATTGACAGCGGCGCATTGCAGGATGCGATATTTCCATACGATCCCAGCTATATCACTGACGGTGGCGCGATCATCTGCCGCATGGGCAAGGGACTGCGCGAGGACGAGACGGCGCTCAATGAAGCGACGATGACCGACCTCGGCATCCCAATCGTTGGCCGCATCGAAAGCCCCGGCACGGTCGAGGGAGGCGACTGTCTCTGGATCGACCGTGGGACGATGGCGGTTGGACGCGGGTATCGGACGAACCAGTCCGGCATTGACCAGCTCAGCGCGATGATGGCTGGCCAGCAGGTAGAGGTGCTTGCCTTCGATCTTCCATACTGGAATGGCCCGAGCGAATGCCTGCACCTCCTCTCACTTATTTCGATGATCGATGACGACCTTGCCGTCGTCCACAAGCCGTTAATGCCGGTCGCGCTCGTGCAGCTTCTGGAGGCACGCGGCATTGAGATGGTCGAGATTCCCGACGACGAATTCGTATCGCAGGGGACAAATGTGCTAGTAACTGCGCCGCGCCGCGCGATCCTGCTGCGCGAGAATGTTGGCACCGCCGAACGGCTGCGGGCTGCTGGCTGCGACGTTGCGCTGCTCAAGGGCGACGAAATATCCCACAACCGCACCGGAGGTCCGACCTGCCTGACCCGGCCGATCCTGCGAAGTGTCGAAGGCTGACTCAGTACAGCAACGTCTTCAGGTGCGCCAATCCGAACCCGGGTCGAAAGTCGTTCGGGTTCGATACACTTATGTCGCGCTCCGCATGACGCGTTGCCCGGAAATGTATTGTCATGGCAGGACGTTAAGAGCGATGCACGATAGACGCGACGACCGCTGAAACGATAGCCGCGCTGGTGCCATGGACCAGCCGGACGACTGAGACTCTGGAGATCATGGCGATACATCTTTCACGGCCAATCCTGCTTAAGCGTCCTGGGATGAAAGACGCCAACAACGCGTCGTTCGTCCCAGGAGAACAATCCTTGGAGCCGCGCGAACCCGAGTTTGATACTGCTGAACTGCCCGTCATTGGACCGAACAGCGAATCGGCGATGGACGATGCGCCCGTGGACGCATCGCCTGAAACAGCTGCCGAGCCGATTGTCGACACTGTCGCGGTTGAGACCACCGAGTCTGTTGAGGCAATCGCGCCTGCCGCATCACCAAAGGTAATTGCTGTAGGCGCGGTCATTCCCAGCGACGACACCGCTGGTGTCACCGAAGCGAGCCTTGTAGGAACGGGTGCGTCAATCGGGGCCGACGCTGACACTCCTGCCGAACTAGCCATTCCTGACGGCCGGCATGCCAACCTGCAACGGCTAGCACTGTACACACGGATCGCAGCTGTCAGTATCGTCACGCTCTTGCTTGCGGTCGTCGTCGGCTTTCAGATCGCGGAGCGCGACGAAGTGCGCGTCGGAGTGCAAGCGTACGGCGTCGATCTCGGCGGAATGACTCGCGACGACGCCCGCGTGGCACTGATCGCTGAAACCGAGCGGCAACGGCAAACCACGTTTACGCTGGTCGATTCCAAAGGTGAATGGGCACTGACAACCGCCGATCTCGGCCTGTCGATGGATGTCGACAAGACAGTCGAAGACGCGTTCGCGCAAGGCCGCACCGGCTGGGGTCCGTCGCGTCTGTCGATGCTCTGGCACATGCGCTCGGATGCCGATGTTGTTGGCACTGATACCGTCGGCATTCAGGCAGACCTGCTTGATGGCAAGCTCATCGATCTTGACCACGCCACGTATCAGCAGAAGGTTGATCCAGCGCTATCTGTCAGCCCGGACACCGGCGTTAACTACACCCGCCACGTTGTCGGTCGAAAACTCGATGTCGCTGCGACCCGGAACGCCATCCTGACAGCGCTGACGAACGGTGATATGGAGGTTCAGCTGCGGGTGAACGAGACACTGCCCGTTGCCTACGACGCTGACTACGCGGCGGTTCGCAAGCAGCTCGCGAATCTCTTCAATGGAGATATCAAGCTCAACGCTCCTGGCGACTACTGGATGGTTACGCCACAGCAACTCTCTCAACACCTCACCATCGTTCCAGCCGCGAACGGGCAACCTGCCGCACTCCAGATCAACGACACCTGGGTCGGAGAAGTGGTGTGGCAGATATCATTAGCTACCGATTCCTACCCACAGAGTCCCCGCATCTGGTGGGGCGATGGCGGGATCGTCAAGACCGCAGATGGCAAACCCGGTCTTGACCTGAACGAAGAGGAAGGCTTCACGCTGCTGCGCGCTATCTTCCTTGGTGAACAGGAGGCAAACGAGGTCACGATGCCGGTCGCGGTGACGAAGACGCCCGAACTGCCAGCCGATCTCAATTCCATTGGCGTCGTCTCGCAGCTCGCGTCGGCCAGCACGCCATACGGAGGCGGACTCCCGGAGCGCGCCCACAACATCGAGCTGGCGGCACGGCTGCTGAACGGCACGGTCATCATGCCGGGGCAGACGTTCTCGTTCAACGCGGAGATCGGTGACATGACGGTCGCCGCTGGCTTCCAGACTGCCTATGGCATCGCGACCGAAAACGGTCAGACGACGACCGTCCCTGCCGAGGCCGGCGGGATATGTCAGGTGTCCACGACGGTGTTCCAGCCGGTCTTCTGGATGGGTTACGAGATCAATCAGCGAGGATGGCATGCGCTCTGGATTCCTCGCTATGCGTACAACGGGATCGTCGGACTCGATGCGACCGTCGAGCCATCCGTCGGTCAGGACTTCAAGTGGACGAACAACACAGGCACGGCAGTCATGCTGGAAACCTATGCGGACGGACAGAACTTCACCGTCCAGTTGTATGGCACCCCCCCGAACTGGCGCGTTGAAGTCGATCAGCCGGTTATCAGTAACCAGAAATCAGCCGAGCAGGAGATCGTCTACCAGCCGTCCGACACCATCCCTGTCGGCACTACGCGAGGTATCGAGCACGCGCAGGACGGCTTCGACGCCAACATCACCCGCCGCGTCATCGAAGGCGACCAGGTCCGCGAAGAGCAGTTCTTTTCATCCTACGCCCCCGCCCGCAACGTTGTCCTCGTCGGCTCTGAAGATGGTGAACTCCCAGCCGGGTACGCGAACACGGATTGAACGCAACCGAGGACATCATCTCGGACATCGGTCGGCGACTCAACGGGCCAATCTCGCCCGACTCCAATTCTTAAAGTGGAGTACACAAGCACAAAGGCACCATGGAACCGGAGCATCCTCGGCAGGTTGTGGACCCAGTAGCGATGTTGATGGGACTCGCTGGCTCCTCGGATTCGTAAGAAGAGATTCTTTCTTCGTCAGAACGACCAAGAGCGCGTTCGCCCCTATCGAAGGGGTGTGTTGAGCGCGTCACTCAATCCCAAGTTCCCGAAGCACCTCATCGTTGTGCTCACCAAGCAGCGGCGGAGGCAGGCGCAGCGAGGCGTCGGTTGCGGAGAGCTTCGAGGGGAAGCCGGTGACAGAGAGCTGGCCGAGCGTGGGGTGAGTGATGCGCTGTTCGAGCTGAGCGTGCTGAACCTGCGGGTCAGCGAAGACTTCTGGGACGGTGTAGATCGGGCCGCAGGGGACTCCGGCGCCATCGAGCTTCGGCACGAGATCGGCGGTCGTGAAGTCGCTGAAAACGCGCTCGATGATCTCGGCCAACGCCGGTAGATTTGTGATGCGGCCGGAGTTGTCGAGGAAGCGCGGATCGGCGGCGGTGTCCTGCATGCCAAGTGCGTTCGTGAACTTGGCCCACAGCCCGTCGTTGCCGACGGCTATGTTGATGTAGCCGTCCTGAGTGGGGAAGGTCTGGTAAGGCGCAACGATCGGATGCGCGTTCCAGGTGGTCGGCGGAACGGACTGCGTCGCGAAGTAGATCGCGGCCTGATACGAGAGCAACGCGACCTGCCCGCCGAGCATCGACGTGTCGATGTTCTGCCCCTCGCCAGTCTGAGCGCGATGGTAGAGCGCGGTGACGATCGAGAAGGCGGAAAACATACCTGAGGCCATGTCGGCGATTGGGACGCCAAACTTGGTCGGTCCGTCCGGCGGACCGGTGACGCTCATCATGCCGCCCATGCCTTGCAGGATCAGGTCGTAGGCGGGCCGGTTCGCTGCCGGGCCGGTCTGCCCGAAGCCGGAGATCGACGCGTAGATGATGTCGGGCTTGCGCGCGCGGACGGCCTCGGTCCCGAAGCCAAGCCGGTCCATCGTGCCGGGCGAAAAGTTCTCGACCAGCACGTCACCGCGCTCGATCAGCTTCCAGAGCACATCCTTGCCCTGCTCACTCTTGAGATCGAGCGTGATACCACGCTTGTTGCGGTTGACCGAAAGATAATAGGCAGATTCGCGCGCGCCGTCTGACCCATCAACCCATGGCGGCCCCCAGGCACGCGTGTCGTCACCCTTGCCTGGCTGCTCGATCTTAATGACATCTGCACCCATATCGGCCAGCATCATCGTGCAATACGGCCCCGACATCACCCGCGTCAGGTCAACAACCCGAACCCCATCCAACGGACCCTTGCCCACAAACCCTCCCTTAACCCCTCAAACCTACGACGTATGACCTATGACCTACAACAATTTACGACACTCCCAGCGTCTCCCAGACGACCCGCGACAGTTCCGACAGGGCGTTCACGCCGGCGCGCTCGTCCGTGAGCCGCTTCGAGAAGAGACTGATGACGTAGGGCTGACCGTTCGGCGGGTAGACAACACCAGCGTCGTTGCGGACGCCCTTGAGCGAGCCGGTCTTGTGCGCGACATCGATGTTCTCCGGCAGACCAGCTGGGATGCGGTCGTTGAACTTCTGGCGCTTCATGATGTCAATTACGCCATCACGCGACGCGGAGGAGAGTCCGATTCCCTGCTCGATGGCGTCACACAAGGCCGCCATCTCACGCGGTGTCGTCAGGTCGTTGCCGCTGCCTGCCTGGTCGGACCAGGCAGCCGCGTCGTAGTCGAACTCCCCGGCCCGCATCCGCGCGAGGGACATGTCGTAGGTATGCGCCGGGTCGGATGCGTCCAGGCCGACGTAGTTGAACAGCAACTGCTTCGTGGTCATCGGGACGCGTGTCTGCTTCAGCCCCAGGCCGTCCAGTGCAGCATGGATGCGCTCCGTTCCAACGATGTTGTAGAGCAGGTCGGTACCCTGGTTATCTGAGACGACGGTCATCAGGATCGCGATGTCACGGATCGTCGGCTCCAGCCCCGGATCGAGATCCTGCAGCACACCGGAACCCGGCACGCGATGATGCGCCTCAATCCTGACGCGCTGCGAGAGCGAAATCTCACCCCGGTCGACCATCTGGTAGAGCGCGTAGAGCAACGGTATCTTAAAAGTGCTGGCTGTCGGAAACAGTTCCTCCGCGTTGACACCGATGATCGCATCCGGCTTTCCCACCGGCCAGGCCGCCACGCCGACGCCTCCATCAACCTCTCCGATAATCCGTTCCAGTTCCCGCTGCACCTCGATGGATGTTCGCCGTTCGCCCATGCACCCTCCTCCAGCCGATTCGTCCAATTGCGACAAGAATACCGCCGTTTCGTAGCGCGTGGAGAATTGCCACGCGGAGGGTCGCCGCTTGCCGCGACCGGCGTCGCTGGCCAAACGTTTGGACGTGGCGACACCGAGGGAAGACGTCGTGGCTTCCTCGCCAACTGAAATCATGCCGCATCATGTCGTAGCGTTGGCTGCCACGTTCGAACGTAATGCCTGCGACGCCGGTCGCGGCAAGCGGCGACCCTACGCGCGGGGGTTACCTGTACAGTCGAACAGGTCGCGCCTGTCCGACTTCCGGCTTGTCAGTGCAGGATAGTGGAGCTATGCTCGTCGGGCTACGTGATTCGCCTCGACTGGAGATCTGTCCGATGTGGCCCACGTCGAAACGCTTTCACCGAATGATTGCCGCCCCGCTGTCCTGATACCGACGCAGGTGGACAGCGGGAGCAGGCGTTAAAGCGCCGCTCCTGTGTTATTACAGGAGAGTTTCGACGATGATCTCGGACGTTCCAATAGTGAACCGCCCTACCGGACGGCTTCTCAATCGTAGTTACCAAATTTACCGATTTCAGTCATCGCAAGCGCAGGCGAAGATCCGTGCGGTGTCGCCATGCGGTTGAAACCCATGGCGCGGCGCGGCGGCCTCTGGGAGAATCATGACTTTCTGAGGCTGTGGGGCGCGCAGACCGTATCGCAGGTCGGATCGCAGATCACGCTCGTCGCGCTGCCACTCGCGGCGGCGCTCGAGCTGGATGCGTCACCATCGCAGATGGGCATCCTCACGGCGGCTGGTACCCTGCCCTTCCTGTTGCTGGGTCTGTTTGCCGGAGTGTGGGTCGATCGAATGCGTCGGCGTCCGATGCTGTTGGCAATGGATCTGGGACGCTCGCTGACGTTGCTCGTCATCCCGTTGGCGTGGATCTTTGACCTGTTGCGGATCGAGTTGCTGTATGTCGCGGCTTTTTTCGTCGGTGTGCAGACGCTGTTCTATGAGGTCGCCTGGGTATCGTACCTGCCAAGCGTCGTGCGCCGCGATCAACTCGTCGCGGGCAATAGCAGACTCCACGGGAGCGCGTCGGTGGCGCAGGTAGCTGGGCCGGGCATCGCGGGACTGCTCGTTGGCCTGATTACCGCGCCATTCGCTATTCTGATCGACGCCGTCTCGTTCCTGGGCTCCGCGCTCACACTGTCCAGAATCCGAACCCACGAAGCAGTGCCGGATCGACACGCCGACGATCATGTCATCCGAGAGATGATCGATGGGCTGCGAACCGTCTTTGGCAACGCCTCGCTGCGGGCGATGGCGCTGTCGGCAGCCTTCAATGGCTACTTCGGTTACATGTTCCTGGCGGTCTACATCCTCTACATGGTCGAAGACCTGGGCTTCTCGTCAACCGAGGTCGGTCTGGCCCTTTCGCTCGGTGGTCTCGGCGCGATCATCGGAGTTGTCATCGCGGAGCCAGTCAAGCGCAGAATTGGGATCGGGCCAACGATCGTCGTGGGCCGTGTGCTGTTCGGGCTTGGTGGTCTGCTCGTGCCGCTGGCGGTGCGCTTTCCTGCGGCTGAAGTACAGATCGTGCTGGCGGCGGAATTCCTGCAATATCTTGTGCTCGACATGGCGATCGTCAACGAGGTGAGCCTGCGTCAGGCGATTGCCCCAAAGCGCATGCTCGGGCGCGTCTCAGCCACGATGCGCTTCATGAACACTGGTATGGTGCCGCTGGGCGCGCTGACTGGCGGCTTCCTTGGCGAGCAGATCGGTCTGCGCGGCACGCTGATCGTTGGCGTTGTCGGCATGTTCGCAGGGGCGTTCTGGGTCTGGGCGTCACCACTGCGGTCGATGCGGACTGAACCCACGAATCCAGACGACCCGGAGCCTGCTGGTGGGCGTGAGACGACGGCTGAATTGGTCGATCGCGCGAGTGGCGTATAATACAAAGATGTGGTGCGATTACGGCTGGCACAGTCAGTTGCTGAGGACATCGCGATCGACACGGCACTACCGACAGGATGCGAAACGCAACGTGCAATGACAGCGGTCATATCCTGAGCGCCGTAATCAGGGGGACGAGGAGTTTCCCGATATTGATCTGATCTAACGAACGGACACACCGATGAGTCGTGACGAACGACCTTCGGGCTCCGATCTCACATCCGACGTGGAGCAGTCTCGTCCGCGCACGAGCAGCGGATTTGACGCCAGTAATGGAATCGAGTCGATCCGCTTCGGCTGCTCCATGTTATCGAAGCTGCGGTTCCGGCCACGTAACCCGGCTCAGTTCACCACCGTGCGATGCGCGCTCGGATACGCATTGCATGGCACGGACGAAGTCGCGAAGTGCCTGGCGGTCGAGGGACCGAATGAATGCTGGAAAATGGTGCCAAACTGGCGCGTTGCCGCGCTCGAACGGCAGGCGAGTCATCAACCACACGCGGATTCCAGACACAGCACGCCGCACATCGTTGCGCTTGAAGAAGCGAGCGAACATGCGGACGCCGCCCTGGTTTCCAGTGATGGAATCGAGCTCGCCGAGGAAACGCTTCAGGAGTCAGCGGAGCTTGTGGAACCAGTATCACCACTCACAATGGCGCAAGCTGCTGGAGCCGGTGACAAGCAGATAACGATCGAGACGGAGATCATCCAGATCGTCCACCTGCATACTGGGACCGATGACGGGACTTCCGACTAGACTCTCGAAGACTTCTGACCAGACGACCGGCGATGACAGCGCCAGCAGACGGAACCACGGACGTGAGCTCGTCGCTCGAAGCGACTACAAATGCGGAACGCGGAGCCGTTACCCAGTACATGACGACAACTGAGTGATAGCTTTAATGAAGCCGGTGGGGATCTTCCCTACCGGCTTCGTTGTGTCCGGCGTCGCTCGCGAGCGACCTGCCGTAGAATCGCGGGAATCGAACTCCGGCAGCACATGGCCGACACGACCATATCAGGGAGGTATTGAGACGATGGCAACTCGCAAGAGTGGTGCGCCACCCGCCGTCACCGTGAACTTCAGCGACACGAACGTCGCGCAGCACGAAACAGACGCGCTGATTCTGGCCGTCCCGCCGATGAGCGATGACAGCCCTTGGGATGGCCCACTCGCGGAGATCGACGCGGCACTGGATGGTGCGCTACGCGACGCGCTCAGCGATATGAGCTTCAAAGGCAACATCGGCACGACACAGGTAATCTCTACGCTCGGTCGCTTGCCAGCCAAACGTATCGTCGCAACTGGCCTGCCCGGCGACGCGAGCAAGCCAGATGAGATTCGCCGCGCCTACGGAGCGGCAGCGTCGGCAGCTCGGTCTGCTGGAGCGAAGTCAGCTGCCTGTCCACCCCCAGGCGGAAGCCTCAGCGAGGCAACCTCCTACCGAGCGGCTGTTGAGGGCATCCTGCTGTCACAGTACGATTTTCAGGACTACAAGTCGGAGCCGGAGGAGAGCAAAGGCATCACGTCGTGGACGTTCCTGGCGTCTGAGAACGACGCAACTCGCCAGGGCCTCTCCGAGGGTCACGCACTCGCGACCGGCATCTACCTCGCGCGCGATCTCGTCGCGGAGCCAGGACAAACGATCTACCCCGAATCATTTGCCGCTATCGCCCGACAGATGGCGAAGGATAACGAGCTCGAGTACCAGGAGTTCGACGAGAATCAGCTGTTCGAGATGGGCGCGACGGCGATCTACGATGTCGGCAAGGGCAGCGTCCACCCACCACGCATGCTGCACCTGACCTACCGACCATCAGGCGAATCTAAGGGCACGATCGCGTTCGTCGGCAAGGGCATCACCTTCGACACCGGTGGTCTGAATCTCAAGCCTACCGGCGGCATTGAGACGATGAAGACCGACATGGCCGGTGGCGCTGCCGTGCTGGGTGCCATGCGCGCGCTGGCTGGCCTCGACGTGCCGTACACCGTCATGGGCATCATCGCCGCCGCCGAGAACATGCCAAGCGGTACAGCCTTCCGTCCAGGCGATGTCGTGCGCGCTATGAACGGCAAAACGATGGAGATTCTGTCGACCGACGCCGAGGGTCGCCTCGTGCTGGCCGACGCGCTCGTCTACGCGGCCCGCAACGGCGCGGATGAGATGATCGACCTGGCAACCCTGACCGGCGCCAAGGTCGTCGCGATCGGCAACGAGTCCGTGGCCGTCTTCTCGAACGACGACGACTTCGCGCAGCGCGTTGTCGTGGCTGGCACCGAGGCGGGCGACCTGTTCTGGCATATGCCACTCTGGGATAGCATGAAGAAGCAGATCAAGAGCGACATCGCCGACATGAAGAACACCGGAGGGCGTGCTGGTGGCGCGATCACTGCCGCGCTGCTGATCGCTGAGTTCGCTGAAGGCAAGCCGTGGGTCCATCTCGACATCGCTGGCGCAGCCTGGGCCGATTCCGCCCGCGACTACACGCCGAAGGGGCCGGTTGGAATCGGCGTCCGCGCGCTGATCAACTACTTGGAATTGAAGTCGCCGGAGTAGGGGCAATCACGGCGGCGGGAACTCCGGTTCCCGTCGCCGTTCATGTATCGTTGTGTTGACACGCTGCACGTCGGCAACGAATCCAGGAGATGAACATGGCAGCCACCAACCCACGATTGTTCACCATCGACGATCTGATGGAACTTCCTGACGACGGGTACCAGTACGAGCTTCGTGAAGGAGAACTCGTTCAGATGCCGCCATGTTCGTTTGACAGTAGTGAAATCGCCATGACGATCGCAGCTCGCCTAAAGGTTTTCGTCGCACAACATCGGATGGGAAGTGTTACTGGTGCGGACGGTGGCTACACGCTTCAGCATGATCCTCCAACTGTTCTCGCACCCGATGCCGGATTCGTCACTCGCGATCGACTCCCGCCCCGCGAGGAACGACGGAAATACTTGGAACTGGCACCTGACCTGGTCGTCGAGGTGATCTCGCCGTCCGACCGTGCAGGCGCGGTACACGAGAAGGTGATGCTCTGGCTCTCGCACGGCGTGCGGATGCTCTGGCTGGTCAATCCGGCGAAGGAGTCGGTCACAGTCTATCGGCCAGGTCAGGGACCGGTGCTGTTACAAAAAGGTGCGACACTCACCGGAGACGATGTGCTTCCAGGCTTCTCGATGCTAGTCATCGACGTTTTCCCCGAAGAATAGCGCCACGTAAAACCTACTCGCCGACCAGCGCCATCTTGCGGGCGGCCAGTTCTCCATACACTTCCAGAAGCCAAAGAATCATGTTCGGCGGCACGCCGGTCTGCTCGATGAAGTCATCGAGCAGCATGACCTGTGTAACTGAATCAAAATGCGTGGCGGACCAGATGAACTCAGCCAATTCAGCGGCGGTGGCGAACTCGTCGTCGTCGCGGGCGGTCGCGAGCAGCGGCGCGGCGAACTGAAAGAACAGGTCGCTGGCTGGGTCGACATCGAGCGGCATCACGTCCGATGCAGCAACCTGCCGGACCGCGTCGCGCGTCTCTCGAATAGACTCGCGCGCGTTGCGAATGTTGCGTGTGTTGCGGTCAATATGACGGGAGCGCTTCGAGGTCAACCTCGCGCAGTCCTTCCGCTGGAGCGGTCCAGCCTTTCGCCGACAACAGGCTGACAACTTCCTGAATCACGTCGTCCGGCGTCGATGCTCCGGCAGTGATCCCAATATCATATATGCCTTCGAGCCATTCATCCTGGATATCGTCGGCGCTCTCAATGTGATGGCTTGGCACGCCCATCTGCTTGCCAACTTCAGCCAGGCGTGCCGTGTTCGACGACTTCATGCCACCGATCGCGAGGATCAGGTTGACCTGACCTGCCAGCTTCTTGAGCGCGTTCTGACGTTCGTAGGTCGGCTCACAAATCGTGTTATTGATCCGCAGCTCGCCGCCTTCAGGAGATACGAGCAGCGTCAGGTCGTTGACGAACTTCATGAACTCAGTCGTGTTCTTCGTGGTCTGAGACACGATTGCGACCTTGCGTGGCGGCGTGACTGCACCCGGTTCCTTCGATCCACGCGGATGCGTCCAGGGAAGGTCAACCAGCTTCTTGGCTGGGAAGATGCGACTGGTGCCAGACCAGCCCATGATGCCGCGCACCTCAGGATGATAATAATCACCGTAGACGACGACGGTGTAACCCTGCTTGGCGAGCTTCTGCGCCATGCGCTGAACCTTCGTCACCAGCGGGCAGGTGGTATCAAGCAGCTCGACACCCCACTTTTCGGCTTCGGCGGCCATGTGCGGACCAGAGCCGTGCGCGGTAATCGCCACACGTGTGAAACCACGCTGCGCAGCTTCCTCAATACTGACTGCGGTATCGACGCCTTTGCTGCGCAATCGGTCCACCACCTGAGGGTTATGGATGACATCCCCAACGGTAGCGACCGGATTGCTCGGGTCAGCCGCCTCCTGGATGATATCGAGCGCGCGGCGGACTCCCCAGCAATAACCCATCTCTTCAGCGAGAATGATCTGTCCCTTAGCCATGAACGATTCAGGTCCCTTCGGAATAACGATCGGCTGACAGCGATCGACCGTCAGCAGTGAGAAACGTGGCGAACGTGCGACAAGTTCCCGGATAGTTACAAGTCAGATGCGTTGCTTCGAGTAACGAACCACCCAGCGCGGATCGAAAGGTATGGGTTCCCAATGCGCCATCCAACTTCAGCACCAACTCCCTGAAATGAGGATGGCCATGAGCCCATCGCCGCTGAGATAAAGTATACCGAGATTGATCTCAAGCACGCCGAAATAATCGTCTTTGATGTATCGGGCAGTTGAACGCTCTCAGCCTCAAGGATGTCACGACTGGATACCAGCGACAATCAACGCCTGGACGGGAGTCCTGCGGATGTCTAGATTCCGCTAATGCAATTCCGTGCCCATGAGCGGCAACAGTTCGTAGAGATCCCGAATCTCAGCATGTGGTGGCTGAGCGCCTGGCCACGGAAGCCCTGCTCGGTTCATCCAGACTGCGCGCATGCCAGCCGCGTGCGCTCCCGGAATGTCGTGGTGGACGGAATCACCGACGTAGATGGCATCGGCAGCGTCACATCCACAGCGTTCGAGGGCGATAGCGAAGATGGCCGGATCTGGTTTCCAGACACCCACCTCGCCAGAAACGACGATCACCGGAAAATGAGCCGCAATCTCTAACAGCTCAATCTTCGGACGCTGAATATCTGCTGGACCATTGGTAATCATGCCTACCAGGGCGACCTTCGCGATATCCGCGACAACCTCCAATGCTTCCGGGAACAGCGTAAGTCCTCGATACCTATCCTCACGATAGCGCGCTTGCGATTCCGCAACGTCCGTTGGATCGGCAATACCATGTTCCAGAAGAACGTCCGGGAAATGATCGCAGCCTTCGACTGCTCGAGTGAACGCGTCTGCTACCGCAGCGTCGAGCCGTCCCGCCTCGGAGAAGTGCGGCGCGAACGCGTAGCGTGTGCGGATCAGGCGCGCACCGTCATAGTCACAGATCGTGTTGTCCAGATCGAACAGGACGAGCTTTGGTCGTGGGCTTAATTTCGTAACATGACCGTGCGGAATCATCTAACGCTGATTCTCTCCTGTATCAGGGATATGCGGCAGCACGCTCCGCGCCGGGGTACTGATCCCGATGATACATTCCCTCCGAAACCGTGACCAATTGTCTTGTAGTGCCTGTGGGCCGTAGCACGTCCGCGCCCGAGAGGAATATGTCGTGCGACAATGGATCAGAACGACGTGCCAGCCATATCGCGCGCTGGCCAGTGAGAACGGGAACGGAGCGAGTCAGTGAACGAAATCGAACTTGGAGCGGATATCATCGGTTCAGATGGCGAGAAGGTAGGTATGGTCGATAGCCTGGTCATCGAACCGCAGAACGGGACCATTCAATCAATTGTCGTACGAAAAGGTTTTTTCTTCCCGACCGACAAGATTCTGCCGATCGCGATGATCGCCAATGTTGCGGAGAACGTCGTTACCCTCAGCGCCTCATCGACCGAAATCGAAGAACTGACCGAGTACATGGATACCGAGTACGTTATGCCGCCGGCTGGCTATTACGGCGCGCCCGGATACATGTGGCCCTCGACGCAAATCTATAACTCGGATCTGCTCGTGGACGAACAGATCCGTGAACGCATGCCGAATGCCGTCATCCTCTCGGAAGGCACGCTGGTCGTGGACACAGAGGGGGATGATGTCGGTCGCATCACCGAACTCTACAGCGATGATCAGGGTCGCGTAATCGGCGTGAAGGTCGAAGAAGGCTTCTTCCGCCACCACGAACACTACATCCCAGCCCATGTCATCACATCAGCCGACGACAACCTCGTGCGCCTGTCGGTCGATAAGGGAACCCTGGAAAGCATCACTGGCCCAGAAGACCTGCGCGCCGCGCGACCATCGATGCCAGCACGCTGATCTAATCGATGCCGAATGCTGATACGATGCGCCCCACGAAAGTCATCAAAGCCGTCCGTGTGAGCGAGTGCACGAGTGAGTATGCAGGACGTGGGGAGGAAATCCAGTGGCGCAGATGATCGGCACCGATACATTTCGAACCGAATTTCCGGTGACTCGGGAATGGTCGTACATGAATCACGCCGCGTACGGTCCATTCCCGACGCGCACGGTCGCTGCCGTGCGTGCCTGGGCTGAAGGAATTGCCTACGCGCCGACGTTCTTCGGACCCGACCGTGAGCGTATCCCGGTCGAGGCTGCGGAGATGATCGCGCAGCTCGCCGGTGGCCGTGCCGATCAGGTTGCATGGGTGGCGAGCCTGGCGGACGGAATGAACCTGCTGGGTCTCGGGTTGCGGGCGAAGGCAGGCGACAATGTGCTCATTCCGGTCGATGAGTTTCCGTCTGTCGTCTACCCATTCCTCAACCTCACTCGGCAGGGCGTCGAGCTACGCTATGTCGAAAAGGACGAACAGGGCCGCACCGACCTGAGCCGGATCGAAGCGGCGATGGACGACCGCACACGCGCGGTCGCGATCTCCCACGTCGAGTACATGGACGGCTTCCGCAATGACCTGCACGCACTCGGCGCGCTCTGTCGCGGTCGAGGCATCGAACTGTTTGTCGACGCAACCCAGTCGCTCGGAGCGCAGCCGATCAACCTCGACGGCTCGGGGGTTACGGCTATCGCAGCGCACGGCTACAAGTGGCTCATGGCCGGCTTCGGCATCGGTCCAGTCGTGTTCGCCGATGATGCCGTTGAGCGCATTGATGTCACCTACGCCGGTCGCCTGTCGGTCAAGAGCGGGTTCGAGGACCATGACTACAGCCTGGACTGGCGCGACGGCGCGGCGCGCTTCCAGACCGGTGGTCTGAACGTACTCGGCCTGACCGGCCTGCATGCCTCGTTGACCTTGATCACGGAAGCTGGGCCGCAGTGGACCCGCAAGCACACGCTCGGCCTGCTCGATCAACTGGTTGAGGGCGTCCAGCAGTCCGGCTACGAGGTCGCATCGGACCTGCGCCCGGAACACCGCTCGCAGATCCTCACATTCACAAGCGGCGACCTGAAACGTGATGATGACATCGTCAAAGCACTGGATCGCGCGAACATCGCGGTAACGCTCCGGGGACGCGGCGTGCGGGTCTCCCCGTACTTCTACAACGACGAGTCGGATATCGAACGCCTCCTGGAGGCGCTACCGCCACGATAGTTGTTGGCTGTTGGCTGTTATTCGCGAGCAGCCAGCACCAGCACCATATGCAGGTCGAAGCCAGCAGGGTCGTCGCTGATGGAAAACGTCTCGCGCAGGGATGCTGGTGCCGCGGTCAGAAGTTGGCGAGCCTCGGCTTCGCGCTCTGGTTCCGTGCGCGCCCGTGCGAACCACTCGTCGGCGACCATACGTTCCCGAAAGTACTCGATCCCGGCCACGTTCAATCCAATGTTGGAGAACCACGACTGGTATTCACTCAGTCGCGGCTCACGCCGATGCGAGGGATCGCGGAGCCAGTCGAGGCGGTTAACGAACGCATCCGCAGCATCGTCCTCCGGAGCAACGTGATCGACGAAAATGAGCTTCCCGCCTGGGCGCATCACGCGACTCATCTCGCTAAGCGCCCCTGGAATGTCCTCGAAGTGATGCGCACAATAGCGACACGCGACGGCATCGAACGAACCATCGGCAAATGGTAGCGACTCGGCCATGCCCTGCACCGCGAGGAAGTCCGCCGCCCGTGCCGCCGCCAGTCCGACCGCCTCGCGCAGCATGGCCCGCGTCATGTCGTAGCCCACAACTACCGCGCCGCCGTTCGCGAACGCGAGCGCCGTGTGGCCGGTCCCCGTTCCTACGTCGAGGACATGCGCGCCCGTGGGCAGGTCGGCGAGGTCCACCATCCGTTGGAGATCAGCGCCATGGGCGTGGATCTGGCTGGTTACATATGCATTCGCGATCGGCGCGTACTGTTCGTCTGATCGCAAAATAGTCCGCTGTGATTTGTGCATGCTGTCTCCCCTGCCGCCAACAGTACGCTCCATGCGTTCCTCAGGTACCGGGTTTCTCAGAAGTGTTCATACCTGCTGGTGATAGCAGCGCAGTCTGTCAACGATTATTCTACGGATAGAAGATGGCAGTGGGGCGAACCAGCCGAATCCTGCAAGACGGCCGTCCCGAACCTCCTTCACCACGCTTTTTCCTCTCCCTCTCCCTCCTCCACACGAGCGAAACGGCTGCGCTGAGTAATCAGTTCAGCCGTTTTGCTGTCCGAGCTTCATGGACCAGCGAATCCTGGTTCCGGGAGTTGATCGATCCAGTCGTAGCGAAAATAGTCGTGGAACAACGGACGCAAATCAGTCGTCGACACCTGCTGCCACGAAGATAGCACGTCCCAGGCGGTCATAATGCCGAACTGATGGGTCGCGTAGAGATCGCGCATCGCGGACCAGAACGCGTCCCAGCCGACCGTGTTCAGCACGTCGTAGAACAGGCGGGCACCCTGTTCGTAGATCGAATAATAGAAGGTGCGCGTGCCGTCGTTGGTCATCTCCAGATACGTGGCGTCGAGCGGATACAGGTAGCCGCCTTCGGGAACCTCCGGAATCTCCGTAAAGTCGGTCGGCAACCCGCGCTCGAAGAACTCCGCGCCACCCTCGTCAATCCAGCCGTCGAGCAACGTGCGCGTACCGAGAATGCCGTAGAGCCACTGGTGAGCGACTTCGTGATAGATGAGCCGTGGCAGCGGCGTGTACACATCGCTGATGTAGATCATGCCTGGGAACTCGACTCCGCCTGGCATCGACGGTCCGGCATCCGCCATACGGAAGGTCGCATACGGGTAGGGGCCGAACAAATCCGAGAGCTGGTCGATCGCATCTGCTGCCGACGTGAGCAGGCTCGCGCGCGTCTCCTCGCTCGCTCCAATCGTGTACGCCTCGATGACGACGCCGCTCGCTGAAACGCTGCTGTCGAAGGTATACGCTGCCGACAGGCACAGGGCGAAATCGCGCACATTCTCCGCACGCATGGCGTAGCGCACGCGGCCATCAGGCAGAGTTTCTTCTCCAACGACTTCCCCCGTGTGCGCGAAGAGCACCGATGGGTCGAGCGCGGCAGTCACATCATACGTTGCACTGGCGGTATATGACGGATCGAGCGTGGCACTGTAGCCGTGGTCATTCGAGATAATCGGGAACCAGTTGCCCAGCCGCAACACCTCGCCGTCGCGGGCAGTCACCGCCCAGCCAGATGCCTCGTAGCCAACGTTCAACGTGAAGTCGAGCGCGATCTCAAACGGTACCGGCGGCTCGACCGGTAGATCGAAAGCCAGCGTGAAGCCAGCGTTCAACACCTCAGGTTGTATCGGCGCTCCCTGGACGAGCGAACTGTCGAGTGTGAAGAACCCATCGTGGGCCGGAACGACCTGCAAATACAGCCAGTCGGGAGCCAGTCCGCGAAACTCGCGAATCGTGATGATTTCACTGGCGCGCACCAGTCCGCTCACGATATCCAGTTCGGCGATGTCGAGTTGATAGTGCGCATCGACATCCGGCAGGTCAACCGCCTGACTCGCTGGCGTTGGGTCCGGAACGATCGTGGCGGTCGGGTTCGGTATCTGTGTTGACGTTGGCCCAACGGTAGCGGTAGCGGTGGGGATAGCTGGGGGTACTGGAGTAACGGTCGGGACCGACCCACTGCCGTTGGTCGGGATCGTTGGCACAGGTTCGGTCGGATCATCGACATCGCCTGGTCTGGGCGTCTCAACGACCGCTGATGCGACCAATGAAACGGCGGTCACTGATGTCGTCGACGTGGCCTCGGTGTCGTCGGTCGAGCCTGTTGGGGAGCAGGCAGCGCCAGAAATTGTGATGAGCAGCAGTAGCGCGAACGTGAAGTGAGCCGCGCGCAACTGTAACGATGCCATCACATCTCACAATCACCATATGGGAGCGAATGAATCAAGACTACGGAACCCGAATACACAAACACCCGCGCCTCGCGCGGGTGCCGCATTGATGATGACTCCTGAGGAGGCGTCGGGCGGATTCGAACCGCCGATCAGAGTTTTGCAGACTCCTGCCTTACCGCTTGGCTACGACGCCGCGCCTTATACGTCCGACGCATCAGGCGATATTACCACGCCGCCAGCGCTCATTCCACCGCCCGAATCCAGCACGACCGCGAGATCGAATAAGAATTACGAGGAACGATACGGGTAGAGTCTCAATGTGATCTCCATTCAGTAAGTAGTCCGGCAAGTCATGGACAGCAAAAGAACAATTGGCCACTTCACATTCCGAAGGAGCAATGGACCGATCATTTGCACCACACGAGAAGATTGGCATGTCGTGTCGCGCAATGCGCGGTATGCTTATGCGATGGGAATCAGGAAAGCACAGTCAATGTAGCGTGTGGCGGAGAACGTCGGAGGGAGTGTGCGATGAAGTTCAGGAAGATTACTGGTGATGAGCGAGAGCAGTTGCTCGGTAGCCGTAAGCCATCGGGATTCAACTACAATCCATATCTTGAAGTCCTCGACAGTGCCGAGGACAGCGAGGTGATTGCGGTTGAAGTGCCAAAGAACCAGGAGCGTGGTGAGAAGATTCGCTTCAGCCGTGCGGCGCGGATGCGCGGAAAGTCGCTCAACTGGTTGAACGCAGCGAATGAGAACGAGATTGCGTTTCAGATGGGTCCTGCCAAAACGCAACGCCCACGAGTCCGCAAGGGCCCACAATAATACGTGCTGCGGTAGTAGGGGAACCAGCGGGAGATATCCTCCCGCTGGTTTCGCATGCGCTTGAGAATGAATTGCCCGAAAGCTACCGATGCCGCGCGACCAATGGATCGTAGCCACGTTCTTCACGCAGATGCTGGTCGTCGGCGGGTTCGACGTGGACCGTTACATCTGCGGGGTCTCTGAGCGCTGCTTCGACACGCCGAGCGACCTGGCTGGCGATATCGTGCGCGGCATCGACGCGCATGTCCGGTTCCACCTGAAGATGCAGATCAACCCAGATCCGACCCTCTCCACGACGTGAGCGGATGTTGTGCGTGCCGATTACACCCGGCACCGAACGCACCACTCCCTCAATGATGTCCGGCTCAGTCGCCGTCGCATCCGTCAGGACAAGTGATGCGTCCCGCACAATCGACCAGGCTCCCCAGGCTATCGCACCGGCAATGAAGACTGTGATCCCAGCATCGGCTTGACCGACACCAAGCTGGACAGCGACGAGCGACCCAATCACCGACAGCGAGACGAAAATATCACTCCCTGTCTGGCGCGCGTCGGCAAGCAGGATGGAACTGGATAGACGCCGTGCCTCGCGTCGCTCCCAGAGCGTCACGAACACGTTGACTGCCAGCGTCACCAGCATGACGACGAAGCTGATCGCGGTGACATCCGGGACGTTGCCGGACTGTAGACGCGACCACGCCCCCTGCACCAGCCCAAACAAAGCGAGTAGCATCAAACCTGCGACGCCAAGCGACGTAAGTGTCTCGTAGCGATCATGTCCATAGGCGTGGTTGGGATCCGGAGGGCGGGCGGCGATAGCGACCCCAACCAGGGCGACCACGTTCCCCAGTCCGTCCATCAGCGAATGAAAGCCATCGGCAGTCATGGCCAGCGAACCGCTCAACAGTCCGAACCCGATCTTTGCGAACGCAACGAACAAGTTGAGTCCCAACACCGCTCCAAGAACAAAGCGCACACGACGTGACCGCTGTTTGGGAGTAAGCTGACGATCGGAATCGTCAACGTCATCCTGCGAGAGCAGGCGCAGCCTCGTCTCAGTGACCTGAGCCTTCTCAGTTGTATGCTTTTGCAACGTTGCCACAAGAACCACCTGTTAAAGACAAAAATCGGCAACCTGTGCGTCAGGCTGCCGACAGCAGTGTATCTGTCGATAATGGGGAAGTCACGGTGCAACTTGTTGATTAGCAGCGGCTAACTCGACTCCACGGCTAACTGCTCCGGCTTATCCCTCGGAGGACTCCGTCAGTTCACTGATAATCGTTGGCTCAGTGGTTGGAGTGGCTGAACCGCCATCCGGCTCGACAGTGACTGCGAGAATGCGATAGTCGACGACTGGGCCAGTAATAGCAACGTTGGCAAAGCCCTGATTACTCGGGGAGAAGGTCACATTCGGCTGAGGATCGCCGTCGGCAATCAACCAGACCTGATACACCTGTCCCAGCTCCAGCGTCGGCAGTCCAGATAGCGTCAACAGGGCGACGCCGTCGTCATCCAGCACCACCACTTCTCCGTTGGCCGACGCGGCGTTCCCGGAAGTCTCTACTTCATGGGCAGTCGCGGCAATCCGTTCGTCGAGCTCGCCACGCAGATTAGCGTTCCAGAGCAGGCTCCCTGCCAAAGCAATCGTCAGGATCGCCGCGATAGCCCACGGCGTCCAGCGACTACCACTCGACATTTCACGCGAGTTCCGGGCATCCGCGAGCAATATAGGTTCCGACGAGGATTCGGGCCTGGACACCAGTCCTGATGTGTCGTTTAGAAAGGGGGCGGGTGACACGCTCGATCCCAGCGCAAGGTCGGCACGAGCAGCGGCCATCAGGCGATTCTTTACTGACGGTGCGGGAGCCATCGGCTCCAGGTCGTGGGCAAGCAGAGATGCCGCAGCGCGGAGCTGCCGCACACGATCTCGCGCAACCGGATCCGCCGCGATAAGCCGCTCAGTCGCGGCCATCTCGTCGTCATCAAGCAGATTCAGGACGTAGAGCTCCAGTTGCTCCTGCTCGTCCCCTTCATCGTGCAACCGAACGTCGTCAGTCACCCCGCACGTCCCCGTTACTAGCAGTCCGCGACGGCTCATCGGGATCGACGCGGAGGATCTTCTCCAATCGTCGAAGGCCAAGCCGTGCGCGGCTCTTGATCGTTCCAAGTGGTTCACCAGTATGTTCCGCGATCTCCATCTGCGTCAGCCCACCAAAGTAGGCCAACTCGAGCGCCTGACGCTGCTCTACTGGTATCCGCTGCAACGCAGAACGCACCTGTTCCTGGTCCAGCGTGCGTGATACATCGTCCCAGACATCATCGCCCGCGAGACGCCACGCGAAATCGTCAATGTCCACCTCGGACTGCTGGTGTCGGTATCGTCCGCGTCGACGGTCTATCGAAGCATTGTGGACAATTGACAGCAACCAGCTACGGGCATTCCCTCGATTGACATCGAAGGTGCTGGATCGTCGCCAAACGGAGAGGAACGCTTCCTGAACGATGTCCTCTGCCTGGCCGCGGTCCTGCAACATTCGGTAAGCCAGGGCGAAGGCGACACCGCTGTAGCGATCGTACAGATCAGATAGTGCTGCCTCATCATGCGTCCTGATGCGCTTAAGAAGTTCGGCATCGGTGACTGCCGAACCGTCTGGTTCCTGAGTCACTGCCGCGCCCCATTCACGCATCTACAACCCATACGCTGAAACGTTCTTCAGGGATGACTTGTACGCCATATCAAAAGTGTCACAAACAATGATCAAGACGAAAGTCTGCCGAATCGCGCCTGCATGTGATGACAATCGTTCACGATGCAATGTACGCAATTGTGAGGCCAGCTCCGCCGGATCGAGTTCAGTGCCGCTGAAGTGAGCACTGCAATACGGACTGGGGCGACTGGCGATCACTTACGTCCCCACCGCGCTCTCCGCGAACGATGCGTTGGTGAAGACTTCCTGTACGTCCTCGAGTTCTTCGAGTGCGTCGAGCAGGCGGATCGCAGTCTGCGTCTGGCTATCATCGACATCGACGCTCATCTGCGGGACGCGTGTGATTGCCGATTCATTGATATCCAACCCCGCTGCCTTGAGCACCTCGGTGACGGCGAAGAGATCGCCCGGCTCAGTCGTGATGACAATGTCGGAGTCTTCAGTCACGACATCGCTCGCGCCAGCATCGATAGCCTGTAATGCAACATCGTCAGGTTCGTGTCCGTTCACGGCGATGAGAATCTGACCGATGGTGTCGAACTGCCAGGCGACCGTTCCTGACTCGCCCAACGCACCGCCATGGCGGCTGAACGCCTGGCGAATTTCGGCCGCCGTGCGGTTGCGGTTGTCGGTGAGCGCAACGGCCATGACGGCCATGCCAGCTGGTCCGTAGCCTTCATAGATGACCGTCTGATACTGCTCGCCCTCACTGCCAACCCCGCTGCCCTTGGCGAGGGCTCGGTCGATCGTATCGTTGGACATGCCCTCGCGCTTGGAACGCTCCAGGGCGATCCGCAGGCGGACGTTGCCGTCCGGGCTGGGTCCACCTTCACGAACCGCAACGTAGATCTCGCGGGCCAGCTTGGAGAAGATCGCGCCACGCTTCGAATCGTTGGATGTTTTATCGCGCTTGATCTGCGACCACTTGGAATGTCCAGCCATGCTGCAAGCTCCCCCCAGAATGTTTCGCGCGGCGAGCCATGCAACCTTGCGACAATCAAGCTGACTGACAACGCTCATTCGCTCACGCGACCACGATACCTAATTGTAGCAGCCAGTTGGAAGCGGGCGACGGTTGGCATTACCTAATGGAATGCGGGTGAGCATTGCAAGGACACGGGGTACGTCAATCGCCCGCGCTGCCGACCGCGACGGGCTGACCGCTGACGGCGCGGCTCCGGCGTGGCTCGTCGATGAGCAGGCTGGCCGCACTCCCCGCCAGCAGCAAGGCGATGCAGGGCGCGAGCGCGAAGTTGTACGAGCCGGTCAGGTCGTAGGCCAGCCCGCCCGCGAACGCCCCGAGCGCCGCAAATATCTGATGAAACATCGTGGTGTAGCCAAGGATAGTCCCGACGGCCTGCCGCCCGTAGAGATCGATGACCGCTGCGGCAACCAGCGCACCATTGGCTCGCGACAGCCCGAACATGATCGCGAATGCATAGAGCGCGTTGGCGGAATCTGCCCCCATCAGGACCACGACGGAGACCGCCCGCAGCAGATACAGGCCCGCCAGTAGATGCTTGCGACCGATCCGATCGGAGAGGGAGCCCATAATGACGCCTGACACGATGCCGGTCCCGCCGACCAGACCGAGCGCGGTGCCAGCCTGCGCCGCCGAAATACCGCGATCTGTCGCCAGCGCCACCACGTGGGTCATCAAGAGATAGATCGTGAATCCGCAGCCCACGAACCCGCCACCCAGCAGCCAGAACGAGCGGCTGCGGAATGCCTCACGCGACTGCATCCGAATCGCCTCGCTCGTGAGACAGACGGTCGCCGGAAGCTTGCCAGGCGTTCCCTCAACGGTCTCCGAGTGGTCGAGCGGCGGATCAGTACGCCGCAGCAGGAACCAGCACATCGGGACGAGCATCGCTGACATAATGCCCGTAATCAGGAAGGCTGTGCGCCACGACGCGTAGACGATAATCACCGTCGCCAGTGGCACCAGGATGAGCTGACCCATACCGAGGCCGGTGGACGAGATCGACAGCGCCATCCCGCGCCGCTTCACGAACCAGCGCGACAGCAGGGCCGCGTTGGCCGATTGCCCGGCGATCCCGAAGCCCAACCCGATGATGCCACCGTAGACGAGATAGGCGTACCAGAGGTTCGGGGTGAACGCCATCAGAATCATCCCGGTCGCATTCAGCGCTGCCCCGGCAGTCAGCACCGGACGCGGACCGTACCGATCGGCCCAGCGACCGGCGATCGGCGGGACGACGCCGGAGACGACCGCGAAGATGGAAAGGGCCAGCGCGAACGACGAGCGATCCCAGCCGAAGTCCCTGGTCATAGGGACAAGGAAGACGCCGAACGCCTGCGACAGTCCAGCAGTAAAGAACATGATCATGTACGACACGAACAGGATCACCCATCCGTAATACATGCTGCCGGACGCCTTCCGGTCTGGGCGTGCGATCATCGAAGCCACAGTTCCCCCCGTTACCAGTGTACTCATGGCAAGATGTAGCACGTTCAACCCTCGGTGTCGAGGGACACATGGGTCCAATTGTAGCGTTATGACGATATCCGCATCTATATGAAAGGCAGGGGGGACGATGCAAGGATTGCCAGCCGCACAGCGCGACGCCACCGCGCGGACACCCGACGCAAAGGCCGAAGCGACGCCAGACCCGAACGACCTGACGCAGCTGAGCGCGCCGGACGAGTTCCGCCGCGCCATCGTCAAGGACCCGTACGCCAGCATCTACCGCTTCGACTACGACGCCGTGCGCGGTGAGAACCCAATTCCGGACAGCGCCACCGTTGCTGGCGGATCAGCCATCCCGCGCAGCGGCTACTACTTCGACCTCGACGGCGAAGTCATCGACTGGTACCGCCAGGGCGACATGTTCCCGAACCTCGCCCCGAACTCTGGCAACGGCGGACGCTTCTACTTCGTCACCGACCGTCGCAGCGCCACCACCAGCGACCTGCGCTGGATCGTCCTGCGCTCCGGCTGGGGCGGCGATGTCCGCGAGCTGCACATCAGATAGAGTGTCGCGTGTACGATCCGCGTTCGATACCTGTTAGTAGTCAGCGGGCAATTCGTAAAGCATAACGCGCACTCCGTTGACCTCGTGGTCGTAGAGGACGCTTCCAGCCCCGTCGAGCCAGCTCCGCAATCGGCCATCCGGGTCGTCCATCGCGACGTGGTCGGGGGACTGGATGAGCCAGAGACGCGCTGCTCCCGCGGATTGTTCACGGATCGTTGCTGCCAACATTTCGCGGTCGATCGAGTTGGCTCCCAGGGACGGGATAGTGACGATGGCGTGGCCACGCAGTTCCGGCACACGCTCGTTGAAATACTCGACGGTCGAGATAATGTAGCCTGGCTGGATGATGAAGGCGTCGCCCGGTTCGTCCCTTTGCGCAATATCCGCCCAGGCACTGCGCCAGTCCTCTTTCTGCGCCGCCTCGGAGCGGTTCACGTCACGTAGCGGCTGCCAGGCGAATGAGACGATCAGGAAGAGCGCCAGCGCGCCGAGCGGCCAGACCCGTTTCTGTCGCACCAGCCAGACGACCCCGGCAGCAACCAGGATCAGATACCCTGGCAGCGCGACGATGGCGTAGCGGTCCGCGAAGACCGACTGACGCAGCGACACCACGTAGAGGCCGACGACCGGCACGACCGCGAGCAGCGTCAGCGCCGTCCACCAGCGCTGCGGTTGGCATCGCCTGAACAGTACGATCGTTCCCAGCACCGCAAGTGAGACGAAGAGCAACGCCGCCTGCGTCTCGATGTTCGTCACCGCGCGGTTCACGGCGAATTTGACACTGAAAATCCGCAACGCTTCCAAGAAGCCGACATCCGCCTGCCAGGTCGCAACCCCGCCGCCAACCACACGTGCCGCCCAGAGCGCGATCGGGACATACGGCAGCGTCAGTGCCGCCACCGCGATCAGGCCCGCGCGCTCCCGTCCGCGCCAGGCCGAGCGCGTTGCAATTACAAAGCCAACCTGAGCCACGAACACGAGCACCGACGTGACGTGGGTGTAGAACATCAACGTCGTGACGACAACCCAGGCGACCCACCAGACCGCGCGATTGCGCTCCAGCGCCTCGACCAGCGCCAGCGTCGAGAGCAGCGCCAGCAGTACGACCAGCGCGTACATCTTGGCTTCCTGCGAGTACCAGACGTGATACGGAGAGATCGCCAGCAGCCCCGCCGCCAGCAGCCCGACCGTCGAGCCAGCCAGCCGTCGCGCCAGGAGATAGATCAGCGGGATTGAGAGGATTCCGGCCACCGCCGATGGAAAACGTACCGCGACCTCAGAGATGCCGACCATACGCACCCAGCCTGCCAGCAGCAGGTTATAGAGCGGGCCGTTCTCGCCCTCGCGGATGAAAGTTCGCAGCACCTGATCCATCGGACGATGCGCGCGCACGACGGCGTCGATCTCGTCGAACCAGAGGCTCTGCCGACCCAGGCCCGTCAACCGCAGGTATGCCCCAACGACGATGACCGCTGCCAGCGCAACATAGTGCAACATGGCCGCCTGTGACGCGCTGAACCGTGGCATCAGTCGGCACCCGCCAGCATCACCCGGTACAGATCGCGGTGCCGTGCGGCGATCGACTGCCAGCGACACTCCTCCGGCAGCGGAGAGAACGATTGCTCGGCATGCAACGCGGCCAGAATCGCATCGCGGAGCGATTCAACGCCCCGCGTTGGAGCGAGCAGCAGTTGGGGCAGTGCCGCGAGCGCGCCGAGGTCGTCCAGCTCTCCGGGCATGGTCGAGACCACCGGGCGTCCAGTCTGCAGGGCCGCGAGCAGCGAGCCACTCCGCTGGCTCGCGCCGGAGCGAAACGGCAGCACGATGGCGCCTGCTTCGGCTAGTGCGCCGGTCGTCTCGGACGCTCCTAGAAGGCCGGTACGCCGAACGATGACATCATGGGCTTCCGCCAGCCAGTCGATCTCGGTTGCGGGAACGACGTCGTTGTTCCCGGACGGCGTCCCTTGCGCACCGATCAGCACCACTTCCGGTCGGCGCTCGGCGTCGATCGCACCAACTGCTCGGACCAGCTCCTCAATCCCCTTCGAGCGCGCGGGGAATCCGAAGAACGCAACGGACCGCATATCGACAACCGGATTGCGACGCGGCGGCGGCAGGTTCGGGCCGATGGGAATGCGCGTCACGGGAATCGCAGCACGATCTAGCACCCGCTCATCCGCAGGGTTCGTCACAATCGCGTGGTGCGACCAACGCGCCGTGCGCAGCATCAACGCGCTGCGGGTCCGACCAGCTTTTGGGAAGAGATATGGAGGACGCAGGTCGTGAAACGTCGTCACGACCTGGATGCCCCGTCGGCGCAGTCGCAAGGGCAGGAGGTTCACCGCCGGGTGCATCGCGAACGCGCCAGCCTGATACTGAATGTGAACCAAGCTAATACCCAGTTCTTCGACAAGACTTGGCACGCTCCGGAGCAGCGACCATCCCCAGCTGCGCACCGTGCGAACGTCCGATCCGCCTGCCGCGCCGGCCGTCAGGACGAACGAATTGATTCCGACACCAGCCAGCGCCAGACGCAGGTTGGCCGTGTAGTCGCCTACACCACCAGGTGTTGGCGGATACTCGCCCGTGATGAACAGGACGGTCGGGCTGGGACGCGACACGTTCTTCGTCATGCTCAAGTCAGTTCTCTCTGGCCGGGAACATCGCGCAGTCCCGAACGCAATCCACGTAGATACAGCCGAACACGCGCCACACGCATTGCCCGCCGATGACCCAGCAGCCACTTCGACGCCTCGATCGCCAGCTGCACGAGATAGCCGAGCAGCAGTCCGGCGCGAATGACACTGGCCTGTGCATCTCCGTACATCCGGCGTGTCAGGCGCACGCGGCTCGTATCGAATTCGACCTGGCGTAGCGGGACATCCTGCGCGGAACTGGCTCCCTCATGATGAACGATCTCAACGCTCGACAGCCAGGCCACCTTCCAACCACGTTGTCGAAATCTCCAGCACCATTCGACCTCTTCCGAGTACATGCGAAACGCCTCATCGAAACCACCAACCCGCTCAATCGCGGCTCGACGCACCAGCATGGCAGCGCCGACGATCCAGTCGACCTGCTGTGCAGCGCCCGCGAGCGGTAGTCGTTCATCAATCATGCGGAAGCGGCGTAGCACCGGATTGCTCGGCCACCAGGATTCGACGATCGTGCTCTCGAACAGCGGCGTCCACCGCCCTGGAAACCGCCGCCGGGACGATTGCACCGCACCATCCGGATGGCACAGCAGCGGCCCAGCGACAGCGACATTCATTTGCCGATCCAGATACGCTACGAGTGATCCGACCGTACCCGCCGGTACAACCGTATCAGGGTTCAGTACCAGCACGTACTTGCCCTCGGACTCGGCAATGCCAAGGTTCGCTCCTGCGCCGTAGCCTCGATTCGGGGCATCGATCACCCGCACGTCGGTGAATTGCTCGCGAATGGCCGCAGCACTGCCATCACTGCTGCCATTGTCAACGACGATAATCTCGTGCACGTCACCAGAAGCCTGCGCAGCAACCAGTGAATCAAGGCAGGCAATCAGCAGCTCCCGCACGTTGTAGGAGACGACGATCGCGGAAACCTGTCCCGCCTGTCGCGCTGCGCTCACGACGTGCGCTCACGACGGGTGAGCCAGACAGTACGGAATTCTTCCAACGCCAGAACTGTTGCGAGGAACAGCCCAGTTGCTCCATCACGGTAGCCACGATGGACGATCAGGCGTCGATGCAGTTCGCGGATGGGTGCCGAGCCGAAGGCACGGCGGCGAGGGATCGAACCGCCAGCACGGGCTTCGTGAACGCGAATATCTGTGTAGTGCCGTTGCTTCGCGACGAACTCACGTCGCGAGTCGTAATTGAGATGTGTGATCGGCTCGTGTAAACGCACGCTCGGTCCGTCAACGACCGCAATCTCGTGCACCTGGCGGGACTCGTCATACCGAACCCGACCGTACCGAAACAGCCGCGCCTGCTCGTCCGGCCACCAGCCACCTCCCCGCAACGCCCGACCACAGAACAGGTTGCGTCGAGGCAGCCAGAAGGCGGCAGTATCCGGCCCGGTTGACAGATGTCGGTGAATCTCTCTCGCTCCAGCCTCCGTCAGCCGCTCATCAGCGTCCAGGAACAACACCCACTCCGCGTCACACACCAGATCGAGCGCCGCATTACGCTGGCTTGCGTAGCCATCGAACGTCCGCAGGCAGACGCGAGCACCTGACGATTCCGCAATGTCAAAGGTGCGATCGGTCGAGCCAGAGTCAAGCACAACGATGTCGTCGGACACCAGCCGGAGCGAGGCAAGACAGTCCGGGAGATGCCGCTCCTCGTTCAGCGTCAGCACAATTGCCGTCAGGCACGACACGGTCACGTTCTACTGCCGAGATCAGCGAAACGCGACCGGATGCGCGCGTTCGTCGCCCGGCGTTGCGGACTCGCGCGACGATCTTCCCAGCGTGTACCCACGCTGACCAGCCCGCGAATCACGCGTCGCTGCCACACAGTTGCGTATCGGCGATAGTACATCGCCCGACTCGTCCAGAGCGCCTCATACATCGCCTCCGGTCGCTGGCCGGTCGATTGTCCGCCGCGATGGACGACGCGTGCTGACGGGGCGAGGAGCGCGGTCCAGCCTCCGTTGGCCAGGCGGCGCGCCCAGTCGACCTCCTCGCTGTACATGCCATACGACTCGTCCAGTGGGCCAACGTCGTCGAGCGCCGCTCGTCGTAGCAGCATGGCCGCGCCGAGTGGATAGTCGATCTTCATCGGCTGGACACCGTCCGACACCGGCATACGTCCGTTCAATGGCGATTCATACAACCGCGGATGTAGCGGCATCAGATCGAACAGCACGTTCGCGACGCCTGGAAAGCTGTAGCCCGCCGACTGGACCGAGCCATCCGGATTCAGCAGCAATGGCGCAACCAGTCCGATGTGCGCCGATATATGTAGCGCCTGCCAGAGCACATCCAGCGCACCTGGTCGAAGTTCGGTATCCGGATTGAGCAGCAGAATCGCATCACCTCGGGCGCGTGTGATCCCGGCATTGCACCCAGCCGCGTAGCCTCGATTTTCCTCCAGTTCGATCAATTCAGCCCCTCGGACCGCATCAACGACACACCGAAAAGCAGAATCAGGCGATGCGTTGTCAACGACGAACGTCTCAACCACCAGATCTGTCCGTTTGCACTCGGAATCGATTGATGTCAGGCAGGCTGCCAGCAATTCCGGGACGTTCCAATGCACGACCACGATCGACAAATCAACAGCCATCGGGGGGATCACCATTGCTCCTCATCACATGAAACAGTTGGAGCGACTGAGTGCCCGTGCTAGACTGGATGAAGCATGGTTGCAGCCTTGAACAGGTGATGAGCGGACGATCTGGCGCGTCTCGCCGCGTTCCACAACGCCGTGCATGGTAGCGTTTGTAGTTACACTGCGGACTCATGACTATGGTACATAGACCCGCCGCAACGTCGGATAACGACAGATACGGAAAGAATCGGTAACCCGCCATGCGCGTGGTCCGCAATATCGGATACATTAAACGCCGTCGCCGCACTGCGAAGCTGATGGTTCTGGGAGGGATGCTCCTGCTCGGCGGCTCGTGGCTGCTCACGTTACTCTATCCTACCCTGTTCTTCGTCGCGCTCGCGGGACTCGTCTTCGGCTTCTTCTTCTTCAATGGTGGCATGCAGCAGATCGCGAAGTGGTCGCGTAATCCACGTTCCGATGTTGTGATTGACGAGGAGCTGCGGCACCTCAATGACCGCTATACATTGATACATTATCCGGACCTGCCGGGTCGCCGCCCGGAACACATCCTCATTCTGCCAACCGGCATGATCGTGCTGACCACCCGTGCCATGATCGGCCGCATGAGCGTCAAGGGTCGCATCTGGCGCAAGCTCGGCAACCCCCTTGGTCGCTTCTTTACCCTCTCGACACCACAGCTAGGCAACCCAACGATCGAGAGTGAAGAACAGGTCAAGGCACTGCACGACTTCCTTGAGGCTGAAAACCTGCCGTCACGAGACACGATCGAAGGGATCGTCGTCTTCGTGGCTGAAAACGTGGAGGTCGACATCAACGAGCCGACGCTGCCAGTTCTACACGTCACCGAACTCACGGAGCATATTCGTTCCAAGACCGGAGATGTCACGATCGGCGGCAAGGATCGCGAAGAGCTGATCGTCGGTCTCTCGCGCGGCGAAGCAATCGAGTCGAACGCCATCACCTCGGCCCGACCGAAGAAGCGGGTACGGGCCGCATGAGTAGCCGCGACGAAGCCGCTACGCCTGCGAATTGGGGCATCATCGGTCATGATGCGGCAGTCGATCAACTGGCCGCGTCAATCCGGGCCGGTCGCGTCAGCCACTCCTATCTCATCACCGGGCCTGCCGGTGTCGGGCGTACAACGTTGGCGCTGGCGCTGGCACGCGCGCTCAACTGCGAATCTTCGGTCGACGAGCGGCCATGCTTCACCTGCGACTCGTGCCGCCGAGTCAGCCGCCGCGCACATCCCGATGTCACGGTCGCTGACATGGCATGGCAGCAGGAGATGGTCCCTCGTAAGAACAACAGCCGCGTCCCGCGCACGGAGTTCTCCATCGATGCGATTCGCTGGCTGCGCCAGGACATCGTAACGCGCCCATTGCTGGGCCGTTGGAAGCTGCATATCATCGACGACGCGGGTAAGCTCTCCGCCGACGCGCCAGACGCCTACCTCAAGACGCTTGAAGAGCCGCCACCCTACGCGGTCATCATCATGATCGCTGAGAACGAAGATGTCGTCAGCGAGACCATTCGCTCACGCTGTCGTCACATCGCCCTCGGCAACGTCCCGACGGACACGATTCGCGCTGCCCTGCTGGCCGGAGGAACATCGGACAGTCAGGTAACCACGATCGCCCGCGCCGCGCGAGGTCGGGTCGCCTGGGCGCTACGAATGGCCGCCAAGCCGGAAAATCTAACCAAGCGGACTGCGCAGATCGAAGACGCGTTCGAAAAGATCGCGACGCCGCTGGGTCGAGTGGAGATCGCTGGCATCATCGCGCGCGATTTTACGAAGAAGCGTGACGCAACGAAGCTGATGCTCGACGATTGGCTCGGGCTGTGGCGCGATGCGCTGCTGCACCGTGCCGGCATGAGCGACGCGGTCGTCTACCCGGAACTCGCCGATCGGCTGGGTCGTCTCGCGTTCCAGCACGAGATCGCGGACCTGTATCGCGCCATCTGGTCCACGCAGCGCTGCATGTCCGATCTGGACGCCAACGTGCAGGCCCGGATTGCGATGCACGCGATGGTCATGCAGTGGCCCGCGATCGGAGCGAGTCGATGAGCGACGCTGGCACACTGCTTTCTGAAATCGCCGAACGTCACGCCTTCTACGCTGGTGCGCGTGACCGCTTCCGCCAACGGCTCCAGATACTTGGAGCCGCCGATGCGTTCCGCGCCGCCCAGACCGCTTGCGGCTGCGATGGCTGCGAGTGCGCCCTGCCAGCCGTCGAAGGCGCTGCGCTCGATATCGCGGAAACGCGTGTTGCTGGAGTGCGCTTTCGGGATTCCGGCAAGACGTATTATGTTGATCCGATTGGATACGAACTCGAACCGGGACAACACGTCGTGATGGATACCGCACGCGGCCTGGAGCTGGCCCAGGTTGTCATCGCGCCCCGCCAGGTTGTTTCAGCAACCATCGACGGCGATCTTAAGCCGATTCAGCGCATCGCATCGGACCACGACCTATCCAGTGCCGAGCGCAGGCGGAGCGAGCACGGTGAGGCAGTGCGGGTGTTTGCCCAGAAGATTCGCGATCACGGCCTGCCGATGAAGCCGGTTTCAGCTGATTTCGCGTTTGATGGCGCGCGACTGACCTTGTATTTCTCCGCCAATGGGCGCGTCGATTTTCGCGAGTTGGTGCGTGACCTGGCTCGACACTTCAATTGCAGAATCGAGCTGCGTCAGATCGGACCGCGTGATGAGGCACGGCTACTGGGCGGGCTTGGACGCTGTGGGCGACCGCTCTGTTGCTCAACATGGCTGCCGCAATTCGCCGATGTGTCAATGACGATGGCAAAGACGCAGGAGCTATCGTTCAATCCAGACAAGGTCTCAGGGGTCTGCGGCAAGCTGCTGTGCTGCCTGTCGTACGAGAACGACATGTACGTAGAGTCACGTAAGGTCATGCCGCGACTCGGCCAGGATGTCATGACCGAGCGTGGCCCCGGCTACGTCCACGCCATGCAGATACTCAATGAATCCGTCGTCATCCGCCTCGTAGCGGGTGACGATATCACCGTTCCAGCGACTGCTCTCACCTACGTCCAGGCCGCCGCTGACAATCACCGCCGCCGTCGACCGCGCCGCGATACTGCCACCACCACTGAGCTAGCGCAGTAGGATCATCATGTGGTCGTTTTGTTCTCTCGACGGAGTGGGACAACTTGCAACTCAATTGTGTGACGACGGCGGCTGCTACCCGGCCGCAATCCGCGTCAGGATCTGTCGCAAGACCAGAATGAGAATCAGCGCGACCATGATTGAGAAGTCGAACATGCCAGTACGCGGCATGATCGATCGAATTGGTGCGATAATCGGCTCAGTCAGGGTATACAGAAACTGCGAGATCGGGTTCGTACCGCGCGGATCAAACCATGAGATGATTGCGCGTCCAAACAATGCGAACTGCAGAACAAGCAACAAGAGCAAGAGGATTTCAACGACGAATGACAAACGGGTACCCGCCTTTTCGGATTGTTCAACGGAATGCCTCGACCTGCTAGTGTCCTGACAGGGAACAGTTCACGAGGCTCGGCTGGATGAAATGATAGCAGATCACTCCCTGCGTCCCAGCCAACGATCCTGACGCCCGATCCGGTGACCTCTACACGAAAGGACGAGCCATGTCCTCTGAGCCAACCGAAACAGCCTACATCGTCGTCGACTTCTGGCGCGCCCGACCCGATCGCGAATCTGAACTGGAGCGGGCGCTCACCGAGAGCGCGACAGCGTTCCGCGCCCAGCCAGGCGTCCTCTCCGTCGATTTCACCCGCGTTGAGGACGATCCTGGTCGCTACCTGGTCGTTTCCGCTACGACAGCGCCGCCACGCGAGCCGCCTTCGTCAGTACCGCCCTCGTCCGCGATACGCTGACGCAACTCGGAGAGCTGTGGGAGCTGGACAGCCCGGTCTGGCGTGGGGAGCCGATCTGAGGCGATGCGTCCATCACCCCCAGTCCTTCATGGGCGGACTGTGTGTTGGAGGAGTGGAGACGGGATCGCACTGGCTTGGACGTCTTTGTTCGAATGCTGACTCGCGTTTCGTTGCTAGCACTCGACAGCGGCGCGTAGACGCAGTGTCGCGCCATGCCCAGGAGTCAGAGCGCGCTGTCTTCAAGGACGGCTTCGATCGCGGAGCGGGTATTTTCGATCCAGCAGCACAGATCGTCGAACTGGACTCGCTGGGATGGAGAAAGCTCACACGCACCAACTCGCTCCCGGAGTATACGGTGATATCCCCGAGGGATTGCCCAGGTCTCGATAAAGACCATTTGCTCGTATTCAGATAGATCATCCCATCGGGCAGCCGTGCGCAGCCCGACACCCCATTCACCCCGCAGCGAATCGAGGAGTCGATCTGTTCCGATTGTCGAGCGTCGGGCTACGTCAGCCATTGTGCTCCTGCCGGGATGTTTGCGTCTTGCACGGCACCGACCATATATGCGGTAAGGATCATAGCATTGTCCGGCGAATACACGATCAGTAGATACCTGCCTTCGTCCGGTCCGCGACGACGAAGCGGCACAGCATCGATCGTCCGAGCGAGGATCGCCACGACAGGACGACGACTCCGAAGAAACACGACCAGGCGAGACGTATCAGCGACGATCGCGGCTCGAATGTCTTCGAGGTACTCCGCTGTTGTGGTTGTGACAACCCACTGCTCCTGCGCCCAGACGTGTTTCGCAATGTGCGCGGTGAGTCCATCAGCAAACGCTGGAACAGGAAATCCATGCTGAATCGACAACTGCGCATAGTAAGGATCGATTCGCGTCTGATGTCTTGCAAAAGGAGCGTCCGCAATATGCTGAATCGTCTCTTGTATCTCCGCGTCAGTTGGCCGGTAACCCGTTAGGATCGTTCGTCTGAGCAGTCGATCGACTGGATGCGAACTCGAGCCCGTTGACAACCATTCCCTCTGCAAGCCTCAGGCTGACGCGTCGCCCTGATCATCGCACGAGTCGCGTTCCGCTGCTGTACCAGATCAACCCACGTCCCATGTCCCAGACTTGCTACACTTCCAAATGTCGTCCGTCACCCGTCACCCCAAGGAGCACCATCCGCCATGGAACAGACCATTCCCGATACCCTCGCTGGAATCCGCCTCCGCCTCGATCAGATTGGGGTGCGTCTTTGACTTGGCGGAGAAACGACGCCAGATAGGGGAGCTCGAGGCGCTCTCCGTTGAACCCGGCTTCTGGGACAGCCCCCAGAAGGCCCAGCGCGCGATGCAGAAGATCACCGTGCTGCGCTCGGCAGTCGATGACTGGGAGCGCATGGACCAACAGGTCAGCGACCTGGCGGAGCTGCACGCCCTCTCGGACGACGACGACGACATGCAGGCTGAGATTCGCCAGCAGACCACCGTGCTCGGCGACCAACTCGACGCGATGGAGATCCAGCTGCTGCTCTCCAACGACTACGACGACCACAACGCCCTGCTCGCCATCCACGCTACCACTGGCGGCGTCGATGCTCAGGACTGGGCCGAGATGCTCTCGCGCATGTATCTGCGCTGGGCCGAGCGGCGCGGTTTCGGGACACAAGTGCTCGACTGGACCGTCGGCGAAGAAGCTGGCATCAAGAGCGCGACGATTGAGATTCGCGGAGCATTCGCCTATGGCTACGCCAAGGGTGAGGCCGGGACGCATCGGCTTGTGCGCCTGTCGCCGTTCGACTCCGCCCACCGCCGCCACACCGCGTTCGCACGCGTCGAGGTGTTGCCAGAGGTGGAGGAAGATGACTCGGTCGAGATTCGCGACGACGACATCCGCATCGACGCCTACCGGGCCTCCGGCGCGGGCGGCCAGCACGTCAACAAGACCAGTTCGGCCATCCGCATCACGCACTTCCCGACCGGCATCGTCGTAACCTGCCAGGACGAGCGCTCGCAGCTCCAGAACCGCGAGTCCGCAATGAAGATTCTGCGCGGCAAGCTCGTGGAACTGAAAATTCGCGAGCGTGAGGCCGAGCGGTCGCGCATCAAGGGCGAGCACGTCTCCGAAGGCTGGGGCAATCGCACGCGCTCCTACGTCCTCCAGCCGTACACGATGGTAACGGATCACCGCACCGACTACTCGACATCAAACATTCAGGCGGTGCTGGATGGCGAGATCGACCCCCTGATCGATAGTTATCTGCATCAGCAGCTCGAACAGCAAACGGAGCAGACCGTCGGTGAAGACTAGGACTTGCCAGCGAACAGCACGCCTCATGTACGCGGTCGGGCTGCTCATCGCTCTGGCCGCCGGAACTCAGACTGCGGCAGTCACGTCTGCTGCTCCACACTCGACGATCGTCTTCCAGGCGACTGGAGATGCGCGCTTCATCAACACGAGCGCAGACGCCAATTTTCCCGATGCCATGAACTTCCATCTGGAGGTCGATTCCGGAACTCCAATCGAAACGGTCGAGCTCTACTGGCGTGCCGCCGAAAGTCCGCAGCTCTCCGCCGCCTATCCTGAGATCGAGCCGAATACCAGCGTGCAAGTCGACCACGAGGTCGATCTGTCGGTCAACTACCTGCCGCCAAGCCTCGACATCGTCTATTTCTGGCGCGTCATCGATTCGGCCGGTGGCGTCAGCGAATCGCCGGAAGAAACCCTCTTCTACATGGACGAGTCACAGGACTGGAAGATGCTGACAGAAGGCCCCGTCACGTTCTACTGGTTTGACGGCAACGACGCTTTCGCACAGGATGTCGTCGGCACCGCCAACCGCACCATCACTCGCCTGGGTAACCGCTTCGGCATCAGCGGCGACGAGCCTATCCGCATCGTGGCTTATGGTGACGATGACGCCTTCAGCGACGGGCTTCCACCGAATTCCGCCGAGTGGGTCGGCGGTCAGGCCTACCCTGGCCTGAACGTCATCTTCGCCGTCCTCGAGCCGGGCCGTGGCGCGGAGGAAGAAACGCGCCGCATGATCCCCCATGAGGTGTCGCACCTGCTCCTGGAGCAGGCGACTGAGAACCCGTTCAACTCACCCCCGAACTGGCTCGATGAGGGCCTCGCCGTCTACAATCAGGAAACAGAAGATTTCCGCTTCGACGATCTGCTCGACGACGCAGTGGATGATGGTCGCCTGACTCCCGTGCGCGCCCTCAACTCCTCGTTCCCACTCGACGACGAGGCAGCGCTGCTCTCATACGCTGAGTCCGCCTCAATAGTGACCTACATTATTGAAGAGCTGGGCGACAGCGAGATGCGCGAACTGATCGCCATCTTCCGCGACGAAGTCTCCTATGACGCCGCCGTCGAAGGCGAGCTCGGCATGACGATCGAGGAACTCGACGCTGGCTGGCAAGCCTGGCTCGGCTACGAAGGTGACGCGCCAGTCGTCATTGACACCGACAACCAGGTCGACGTCGATCCCGCCGATGACAACGACCTCTCCCGTACCGACTGGATTGTCACCTCCGTCATCTTTGGAATCGGCACCGCCATCGCCCTTGGCTTCACCATCTTCGCCTTCCGCCGCTGGCGCAAGATCGGTAAGGCAATGTCCGAGTACTGATCTACCGCGTTCGAAGGTTAGTAAAGGCGGAACGCACGTCACAGTTGGCGCGAGTGTGTCCGTCTTTACTGTGACGACGATCTCTGACGTACCACACATGGTGGATACGAATGACCAAGGGAGATTCCACAAAGGGCGGTTTATTGTTACGTCAACCTTGACACCGCCTGTATCAAGTGTTATCATCTCAGACGGTTAGCACTCGCATGGAAAGAGTGCTAAAGACGGGATGAACAACCTGTGGACGACGAGCAGGAGGAGCAGGGCGAACAACTCACGGCACGCCAGCGCGACATTCTGCGCCTGGTGATCCAGGAGTACGTCTCGGCTGGCCGAGCAGTTGGATCGCAGGTGCTGATTGAGCGCTACCCGCTCAACGTGTCATCGGCAACAGTGCGCAACGAGATGGTCGCTCTGGAGAAAATGGGACTGATTCAGTCGCTGCATACCTCCGCTGGCCGCGTCCCGACCGACCGTGGCTATCGCTACTACGTCGAGCAGTATGCCGCCGAGTCGTCACTGACGACGCAGGATCAGATCATGATCCGTCATCAGTTCCGTCAGGTCGAGACACAGCTTGAATCATGGCTGGAGCTGGCCGCCAGTGTGCTGGCGGGGTTCGCGCGCAATGTCTCACTGGTGACAGCTCCCCGCACTGCAATCTCACGGCTGCGGCACTTCGAGCTGCTGTCGTTGCAGGAGCGGGTCGCGCTCCTGATTCTCGTCACGCAGGAGAGCACTGTTCGTCAGGCGATGCTGCATCTGCCGTTCGAGACATCCCCAGCCGAACTTTCCGCCGTGGCCGATCGCGTGAACGCGCTGGTCGCCAACCTGACGGCGGATGAGGCCGAAGCGGCCCTTGCAGGAATCGACGGGCTCGATCGCTTCATCGGCGACCAGCTCGTCGCGGCACTCGCGGCCACGCAGATGACCGAACGTACCGAGCTGCATTACCAGGGTCTGGAGCACGCGCTCCAGCAGCCAGAGTTCGCGGCTGGCGGCGAGTCGTCGCAGCAGTTGTTCGATCTCCTGCGCGGCGGCGTCCTGCTTTCGGAACTGCTGCCGCAAGTGGCCGAGCGACGCGGACTGCATATTTTCATCGGCGAGGAGAACCGCTCCGCCGAACTTCGGCCCTTTGGCGTGGTCGTTGCGACGTACGGCGTCGATGAGGAGGTCACAGGCTTGCTCGGCATCCTCGGTCCACGCCGCATGCCCTACGAGCGCTCGATCTCGTCGGTGCGCTACATGGCACGGCTCATGAGCGATCTAATGCGGGATCTGTACAGCGCGTGAGCGAGGCAGTAGGTGGCAGGTAGTAGGTTCAAGGTCGTCGGTCGTAGGCGCTATTGATTTTTCGGGATTGGGAGGGCAGGGGCCTTCGTGACAGCATCTGATGAGACACAGGCACACAACGGCACCGACGTGGCTGATGAGCAGGTAGAACCTTCGAGTCCCATGGAACAGCTCGAAGAGCTGAAATCCTCGCTGGCGGTCATGCTCGATGACTTGCAGCGGTCGCGCGCGGAGTTCGCTAACTATCGACGACGCATCGAGCAGGATCAGGCCCAACTCCGTGTGCGCGCCACCGAGGGGCTGCTGAGAAAACTCCTGCCGGTTGCCGACGACTTTGACCGCGCGATCCGGGCCGCACCGGAGGACATTCGCTCGCATCCCTGGCACGAAGGCGTCCGACTGGTCGAGCGTAAGCTCTGGTCGGTGCTGGAGAACGAAGGGGTTCGACCCATCGAATCGGTCGGCATGCCGTTCGATCCCAGCCGCCACGAGGCGATCATGGTCGATGAGGACGCTGCCAGTTCGGACACCGTGGTGGAGGAGTTTCAGCGCGGCTACACACAGCACGATATCGTTCTGCGCCCCGCCATGGTCAAGGTCGGCGCGGCAGTCGATCCAGTAAATCTACAAGCGTAATTTGATTCACATGATTGCTGACAACTGACAGTTGCCAGCCAAACGGAGGAACACATGGCACGAACGATCGGTATCGACCTCGGGACGACAAACTCTGTTGTCTCCGTCATTGAGGGCGGCGAAGCGACGGTTATCGCAAACGTTGAGGGCGAACGACTGACCCCGTCGGTCGTCGCGGTCTCATCGTCTGGAGAGCGTCTGGTCGGTCGCTTCGCGAAGC